>Ga0208898_1000096_pt1 | contig 88457 bp, 84 predicted proteins | sample VirMetDEL_Mar_4_FD_184513 | JGI IMG/M metagenome (GOLD analysis project Ga0208898, IMG submission 184513) | Aqueous microbial communities from the Delaware River and Bay under freshwater to marine salinity gradient to study organic matter... | ecosystem: Environmental > Aquatic > Marine >... | reverse complement strand
AACTGACCGTTCGGCTAGGTTTTTGTAAAAACAGAAACTTCCGACAAGTGTTTGAGGTTGCCCCTAGGAAACTCGCTCTCTAGTCTCCGTACACCGTTGCAAACGCAGCGGGCGGGCGTCGCGGCCCATGTAAATTCAGGCGCAAAGTGCCATTGTCCGCTTTCAGTTGACGTTTTTTTATCGTCTACTGTGCGGCGCTATGGTGGCTGTGCGCGGGATACCTTCGGGTATGCCGGTTTCCTGATTCCGGTCCGCGAACCTGCGTACAGCTGCCACCCCATCGCATCGCGGCGATCAGTGGCAGCTCCACTTAAATCAGGAGCGTCACAATGGTTAAACCAACCCCAAATCCCCCGCTCGGCACCAATACCCCACCCACCGTGCTCATCGACGGCATCAGCACCGAAGACCTGCTGGTCAACCTCACCGAAACCCTGGCTTGCGCCCACGCCCTGACCTGCGACTTCGCCTTTAATCTGGAAGGATCACGGGCATCCAACCCAGTGATCGTTCCCGCCGGTGGGAACGATCAACTTTTGCTTCAAGGGGCAGAGCGCTGATGGGCGCGGCGAAGGGATGCTATCAGTGGCGATCTTTATACAGGACGCACATTCTCGGCCTGCGGGCCTTTTTGGCCCTGCGTCACGTCGTATTCCACTTTTTGATTTTCTTCCAAACTTTTGAAACCGGTGCCGGTGATTGCTGAATAGTGGACAAACACGTCCGTGCTGCCGTCGTCGGGAGAAATAAAACCAAACCCCTTCTCCGCGTTAAACCATTTCACAGTGCCCGTTGCCATGGCCGTTCTCCGTACACTTCAATTAAGAACTTACACAGGTGTCGTCAGATCAGTTGAATGTCGCATGCATAGATGCCCGCCGGTCGATGGATCATCCAAAACTGCACTTTCTGCCCCTCCGAAAGCAGGCATCCATCCGAACTGCACAGATCTACCAACACATCGTCTCCCCCACTATCCAACGCAATCGAACCCAATCCGGTCTGCTGGTCATAAGACTTAACCCGGCCTGTGAATAGCTGCATCGCCCCACTCCCGGCATTTTACTTCGCAGTACCTGAGGCAATAGAACCGCGAGAAGGCGAAAGTGACGACTGTCAAAGTTGACAGGTCAGGAAGGTTTACGACGAATGGCACGGTGCCAATTTGAACAGTTGGTCAGGAATCGCGCCGCAAATCCGGCGGAATCGGCAGGTCCTTGAGCGGATCGGGGCGCTTGCCTTTGCCCGCACGGTACTGGCGGATCTGGTAGACGTAGGCCAATACCTGGGCCACGGCCAGGTACAGCCCGGCGGGGATTTCCTGGTCGAGGTCGGTGGAGTAGAAGATCGAACGCGCCAGCTCCGGCGACTCCAGCAACAGGATGTCGTTGGCCACGGCGATTTCGCGGATTTTCAGCGCAGTGAAGTCGCTGCCCTTGGCCAGCAGCATCGGCGCGCCGCCCTTCTCCGGGTCGTACTTGAGAGCCACGGCGTAGTGGGTCGGGTTGGTGATCACCACGTCGGCGTCGGGCACCGAAGCCATCATCTTGCGCTGGGACATTTCGCGCTGCAGTTGGCGAATGCGCTGCTTGACCTCGGGGCGGCCTTCCTGATCCTTGTGTTCGTCGCGCACTTCCTGCTTGGTCATCAGCAGTTTCTTGTGGCTTTCCCACAGCTGGATCGGCGCATCCACGGCGGCGATCAGGATCAGCCCGGCGGCCATCCACAACGCACTCCAGCCCACCACTTGCACGCTGTGGATGATCGCCGACTCCAGCGGCTCATGGGCGATGCGCAGCAGGTCATCGATGTCGGAGGACAATACCACCAAGGCCACGAACAGAATCAGGATGAACTTGGCCAGGGCCTTGAGCAGCTCCACCAACGCCTTGGTGGAAAACATGCGCTTGAGCCCCGCTGCCGGGTTCATGCGGCTGAATTTTGGCGCCATGCTGCTCGCGGCGAACAGCCAGCCGCCAAGGGCGACGGGGCCGATCAGCGCGGCCAGAAGCAAGGTGATCAAAATCGGCTGCACGGCCAGGATCGCGATTTTCCCCGAATGCAGCAGGTACTGCCCCATGGCGCCGGGGCTGAGCAGCACTTCACGGGGCAAGCTGAAGTTGAGTTTCATCAACTCCATCAGGTCGAGCGCCAGGCCGCCGCCGTAGATCAGCAAGGCGCCGGCACCGGCCATCATCGTCGCAACGGTGTTGAGCTCTTTGGAGCGGGCAATCTCGCCCTTTTCCCGGGAGTCCTTTTTTCGTTTCTCCGTGGGGTCTTCTGTTTTGTCCTGACCACTCTCGCTCTCGGCCATGGCTCAGCGCGCCCGTGCCAGATCACGTAAGAACTGCAAGGCGTCGCTCGCCAGCGGTTGATACTGATTGAGAATGTCGGCCATGCCGACCCAGAAAATCCCCATGCCCAGCACCAGGGTCAACGGGAAACCGATAGAGAAGATATTCAGCTGCGGCGCCGCGCGGGTCATCACCCCAAACGCGATGTTGACCACCAGCAGCGCGGTGATCGCCGGCAGCACCAGCAACAGCGAAGCGCCCAACACCCAACTGAGGCGCCCCACCAGTTCCCAGAAGTGATTGACCACCAACCCCGAGCCGACCGGCAAGGTGGTGAAACTTTCGGTCAGCACCTCGAACACCACCAGATGGCCATTCATGGCCAGGAACATCAAGGTCACCAGCATGGTCAGGAACTGCCCGATCACCGCCGCCGACACGCCGTTTGTGGGGTCGACCATCGACGCAAAACCCATACCCATCTGGATCGAGATGATTTGCCCGGCGATCACGAATGCCTGGAAGAACAGTTGCAGAGAGAAACCCAGCAGGGAGCCGATCAGGATCTGCTCGGCAATCAGCATCAGCGCACTGAGGTCCAGCGCATTGACCGCAGGCATCGGCGGCAAGCCCGGCACCAGCACCACGGTGATCGCCACCGCGAAGTACAGGCGGATACGCCGTGGTACCAGGGTGGTGCCGTACACCGGCATGCTCATCAGCACCGCCGTGACCCGGAACAGCGGCAAGATAAACGACGCCACCCAGGTGCTGATCTGGGTGTCGGTCAACGCCAGCAGCGATTGCATGCGGTCAGCCGATCAACTGCGGAATACTGCCGTACAGCTGCAGGATATATTCCATGAAGGTTTGCACCAGCCACGGGCCGGCGACGATCAGGGTGACCAGCATCACCAACAGGCGCGGCAGGAAGCTCAGGGTTTGTTCGTTGATCTGGGTCGCGGCCTGGAACATCGCCACCAACAGGCCGACCAACAGGCTCGGCACCACCAGCACGGCAACCATCATCGTGGTCAGCCACAACGCTTCACGGAACAGGTCGACGGCAACTTCTGGGGTCATAGCCCTACACTCCGCCGAAACTGCTGGCCAACGTGCCGATGATCAGTGCCCAGCCGTCCACCAGCACAAACAGCATGATCTTGAACGGCAACGAGATGATCAGCGGCGACAGCATCATCATCCCCATGGCCATCAGCACGCTCGCCACCACCAGGTCGATGATCAGGAACGGGATAAAGATCATGAAACCGATCTGGAACGCCGTCTTCAGTTCCGAGGTGACGAACGCCGGCACCAGGATCGTCAGCGGCGCCTGGTCCGGCGTGGCGATGTCGGTGCGCTTGGACAGGCGCATGAACAGCTCAAGGTCGCTGGAGCGGGTCTGCGACAGCATGAAGTCTTTGATCGGGCCTTGGGCCTTGTCGATGGCGTCTTGCGCCGTGAGCTTTTCCGCGAGGTAAGGCTGCAGGGCTTGCTGGTTCACCTTGTCGAAGACCGGCGCCATGATGAACAGCGTCAAGAACAGCGCCATGCCGGTGAGGATCTGGTTCGATGGCGTCTGTTGCAGGCCCAGGGCCTGACGCAGGATCGAGAACACGATAATGATGCGGGTGAAGCTGGTCATCAGCATGACAAACGCCGGGATAAAACTCAGCGCCGTCATGATCAGCAGGATCTGCAGGCTGACCGAATACTCCTGGGCCCCGGCCGCGTTGGTGCCAAGCGTAATCGCCGGGATCGACAACGGGTCGGCGGCGAACGCCAATGGCGCGGCCAGCCACAGCATGAGCGTCAATAAAACGCGCATTACTTCTTATCCTTCTGATCCTTGCCCAGCAACTCCATCAGGCGCTGGGCGAATTCTGGCGTGGCGGCTTGGGTCGGGGCGACGTTGACCGGGGTCTTGAGCACATGCAGCGGGGTGATGCGGCCGGGGGTGAGGCCCAGCAGGATCTGTTCCTCGCCCACCTGCACCAGCACCAGCCGATCACGCGGGCCGAGGGCGCGCGAGCCGATCATCTCGATGACCTGGGCGTTGCCCGGGCCAATGTTCTGCACCCGACGCATCAGCCAGGCCAGCACAAAAATCAGCCCGACCACCAGCAGCAGGCCCAGTACCAGTTGGGTCAACTGACCGCCGATACCGCTGCTCACCACCGGTGCCGCCGCCGCAGCCGCCTGCGCGACCGGCTCGGCCGCGAGGGCGCTCAATGGCAGCGCCAGCAACAGTCCCGCCATCGAATACTTCATGTCAGCGCAGCTTCTTGATGCGTTCGCTCGGGCTGATCACGTCGGTCAGGCGAATGCCGAACTTTTCGTTGACCACCACCACTTCGCCATGGGCGATCAGCGTGCCGTTGACCAGCACGTCCAGCGGCTCGCCGGCCAAGCGGTCAAGCTCGATCACCGAGCCCTGGTTGAGCTGCAGCAGGTTGCGGATGTTGATGTCGGTGCTGCCGACTTCCATGGAGATCGACACCGGGATGTCGAGAATCACGTCCAGGTTCGGGCCGTCGAGGCTCACCGGGTCGTTGTTCTTCGGCACGCTGCCGAATTCTTCCATGGGCAGGCGGTTACTGGCCGGCGCAGTAGAGGCATCGGCCGCCAGCAGCGCGTCGATATCGTCCTGGCCGACATCGCCGGTTTCTTCCAGGGCCGCAGCCCATTCGTCGGCCAGGGCCTGGTCTTCGGCGGAAGTGTTTTCGTGTTCGGTAGCCATTACATGTCCTCGGCGGAGCAAACATTCATAAATAGGGGTGCATCAATACGGGTGACTCAACGCCGGTTGATCGGCTCCACCACTTGCAGCGCCAGGTTGCCCTTGTGGGAACCGAGCTTGACCTTGAACGACGGCACGCCGTTGGCGCGCATGATCAGTTCTTCCGGCAACTCGACGGGAATCACGTCGCCCGGTTGCATGTGCAAGATATCCCGCAGGCGCAACTGACGACGCGCCACGGTGGCGCTCAGCGGCACGTCGACGTCCAGCAGGTCTTCGCGCAGGGCCTTGACCCAGCGTTCATCCTGATCGTCGAGGTCGGACTGGAAGCCGGCATCGAGCATTTCGCGCACCGGCTCGATCATCGAGTACGGCATGGTCACGTGCAGGTCACCGCCACCGCCATCGAGTTCGATGTGGAACGTCGACACCACAATCGCTTCGCTGGGGCCGACGATGTTGGCCATGGCCGGGTTCACTTCCGAGTTGATGTACTCGAAGTTGACTTCCATGATCGCCTGCCAGGCTTCCTTCAAGTCGATGAAGGCCTGCTCCAGCACCATCCGCACCACCCGCAGTTCCGTGGGGGTGAATTCCCGGCCTTCGATCTTGGCGTGACGGCCGTCGCCGCCGAAGAAGTTGTCCACCAGCTTGAACACCAGTTTGGCGTCGAGGATGAACAACGCCGTGCCGCGCAATGGCTTGATCTTGACTAGGTTGAGGCTGGTAGGCACGTACAGCGAGTGTACGTATTCACCGAACTTCATCACCTGCACGCCGCCCACCGCCACGTCCGCCGAGCGGCGCAGCATGTTGAACATGCTGATGCGGGTGTAACGGGCGAAACGCTCGTTGATCATTTCCAGGGTCGGCATGCGTCCACGGACGATGCGATCCTGGCTGGTCAGGTCATAACTTTTGACGCTGCCGGGTTCGGCAGCCGTTTCGGTCTGTACCAGACCATCGTCCACGCCATGCAGCAGCGCATCGATTTCATCCTGGGACAGCAGGTCTTGCACGGCCATGTGGTGATCCTACTGCAATACGAAATTAGTGAAGAGCGCCTGCTCGACCACCACTTTGCCGAGCTCTTTCTGGGCCACTTCCTGCACGCTGGCAGTGACCTTCTGGCGCAGCATTTCCTGGCCCACCGGGGTGGCCAGGTTGTCGAAGCTTTGCGCGGAAAACAACATCACCAGGTTGTTGCGGATCACCGGCATATGCACCTTGAGCGCATCAAGGTCCGCCTGGTTGCGCGCCAGCAAGGTGATGCTCACCTGCAGGTAGCGTTGACGACCGTTCTGGTTGAAGTTGGCGACAAAGGCCGGAAGCATCGGTTCGAAGATTGCCGGTTGCTTGACGTTACTGGCAGTTTCGGCGGCGGGCGCCGGTTTGCTCGCACTGCTGTGCATGATGTACCAAGTGCCGCCCACAGAGGCGCCGATGGCCAGGACCAGGGCCAGGACAATCAACAGGATAAGCTTGAGCTTACCCTTGCCTGCAGGTGCTTTTGCTGCGTCGTCGCTCTTCGCCATGCCAATAATCCGTCACTATTCGGGGATTCATAGATCTACGGAAAGGCAAGAGCAAGTGTTATGCCAGAGTTGTCAGGCAGAGCAGGACAGCCGCCACGCCACAGATCCATTGTGGGAGGGGGCTTGCCCCCGATAGCGGAGTTCCAGTCGACCGATCCGTTGACGGGCACACCGCCATCGGGGGCAAGCCCCCTCCCACCTTTGGATTGCGATCGACTCAGGCCAGGCTTAATGGTCGTGATCATCAGGGGCAAGCCCCCTCCCACACTCAGGCCGGTGTTGGCCCTGAATCAGGCGTAGTAGTCGACGGCGCTGGAGCCGATCACGGTGGACGTCACCGGCGCGACGGCCGCTGCCACTTCGGCGTGATCGGCGACGTCGCCGTTGTCACCCCGACCGCCACGGCCACTGATACCGTTCGCCTGGTTCTGTTGCTGTTGGCCCTGACCCTGGCCCTGCCAGCCGCGGGATTGGTCGGACACGTTGACGTCGACCTGCCCCATGCCCTGCTGGGCGAACATCTCGCGCAACCGACCGGACTGGCTTTCCAGCGCGTCACGCACCACGGCGTGACCGCTCATGAACGTGACCTGGGCCTGCTGGTCCGCTGTCATGTTGACCTTGATATCCAGGCGCCCGAGTTCGGCCGGTTGCAGCTGGATCTCCGCCGACTTGAGGTTGGCGCTGGACAGGTACATCACGCGGTTGACGATTTCCTCGGTCCAGCCGCTCTGGTGCATGGCCAGCGGTGCGTTGGTCACCGGCGGCAACGCGTTGGCGGTTTTCGGCGTGGCGGCCTGGGTCAGCGCGGCCAGGCGGTTGGCGAAGTCATCGACACGGGTGTCGCTGCTGGCGCCCTTCAAATCCTTGAGGCCTTCTTCGATCAACCCGCCAAAGGCTTTGTCGCCGCCCCGGTCGGTGCTGTCCTTGCTGGCTTGCTGATCCACCATGTTAGCCAGGCCCGTGGCGAAGTTCTGCGCGACAGTCGGCTGGTCCTGGGACGTCGGCGCGGCTTTCTGCGGCGTCTGACTGCTGGCCGACACATGGCCGCCCTGCTCCATCGCCAGGCGTACCACCGGCAAGGCGTCCAGAGGGTCGGCCGTGGGATCGAAGGCTGGCTTGGCCGCATCGGTCGCTACCAGCGGTGTCGTGACCAGCGGCTGGGCCTTGTCATCCTTGGCGGCGGCCGGGGCTGGCGTTTCCACCGGCACAGCAACTGGCGCGACCGCGACAATCAACGCAGGGTCAACCACCGGCGCAACCGTCGGGTCTGCCGCAGGCTGCTGCGCCAGGGCGGGGTCGGCGGGCGGGGTTTGATCACTGCTGGCGCTGTCGGCCGGCTTGGCCGGCGGCTCGGCAGGCAAGGGTTTGCCGCTATCGGCAACCGCTGGCGTACCGGCGGCAGGTTTATCGTTGTTCGCGACAGGCTTATCGTTGCCGGCAACCGGCTTGGCACTCGCATTGGCAGGCTTGTCGCGCGTGGGTTTGGCCGAGTTGTCGTCGGCCTTGGCCGAGGGCTTCGAACCTTGGCTGGCGAACACCTGAGCAAAGCCAGGGCCCTTATCCCGTGGCTCCGCAGCCGCCGCCGGTGGATTGGCGGCAGGCGCTTGAGGCTTGGCCGCGGAGGCAGCCTGAAGGAGCGAATTAGGGGCGACTGGCATAGGTAAGGTCTCCACTGCATGGGGATCGGGGATGCAGTATCAGGAGATAGAGCAAGAGTCGGGCCAGCTCCTATCGAAAAGCCGTCCCGCGCCTGAAATTAAAGCTGGAAGCGCTGGCGCTCCGACTCATACAGCGGCTTGACCAGCGCAAACTCATGATCAATCTGATCGACCAAGGCCCCCAGGTCCGCCGCCGCCTCGACGGACTCAACCTCCAGGCGCTGGCACAAGTGCGCCAACCGCACCGCCCCGAGGTTGCCACTGCTGCCCTTGAAACTATGGGCGATAAGCGCCAATGCCTTGGCATCGTCGCGCGCCTTGCGCAGCGCTTCGACGCGCTTTTGCGAATCATCGAGAAAGGTATCGAGCAACTTGGGGTACTCGCCTTCCATGACTTCCTGCAAACCCGATAACACGTCCGGGTCCAGATGAACCTCAACCACTTGTTCGCTCCTTGATCAAGAATCGGCGGATTATGCCAGAGCCTCCCAGCAAAACTCCACGCAGACGCTACGCCCGCCGTCGGACCAGCGTACATCGCTGCTCAGTTGCCGTACCAGGCTCAAGCCGCGACCGGACAGACGGTCGACATCCAGCGGGCGCGCCAGTACCTGTTCCACATCGAACCCGGGGCCGCTGTCTTCGATGCGCAAGCTCATCCTGCCGCCGGTAACGGTGGGCACCACCTGCACCTGCACGCGCACATAACCGCTGTTGAGCTGCATCAGCCGTTCGTTGCGCTCGCGGTAATACTGCGCGAACCCTTTGGCATCGCGCTTGAGCCGCGAGTCCAGGCCCAGCACGCCATGCTCGAGGGCGTTGGAATACAGCTCGGCCATCACGCTGTAGAGCGCCCCGCTCTGCTCGCGCAGGCCGTGGATCTCGAGCAGCAGTTGCAACAGATAGGGCAACGGGTTGTAACGCTTGAGGGTCTCGGCGCGGAATTCAAAACCCACCGACCAATCCAACGGGCACGACTGGCCGCTGTCGGCGTACAACGGCCCCGTCGCGCGCATCGACTGGCCGGCCTGCAGGGTGATTTCGACCATGCTCACATCATCCCGCACCTCACCGCGAAACGCCGCCAGAGCCTGCTCGATATCCTCGAACAGGCGGTCGGGCTCGCGATTGGCGGCAAACACCTGCTGCAAGCGCTCGGCGCCGAACAGCTGTTCGTTGGCGTCGGCGGTGTCCAGTACGCCGTCGGAGAGCAGAAACACGCGGTCGCCCAGGGCCATCGGCCAGACTTCGGTATGGTCCTCGAACGCCTGCGCCGACAGCACACCCAACGGCAAATGCCGTGACACCAACGGTGTCCGCTTGCCGGTGGCGACTTCATGTACATAGCCATCAGGCATGCCGCCATTCCAGACCTCCACCACGCGCCGCTGCGTGCTCAGGCACAACAGCGCGGCGCAGCAGAACATGTCCACCGGCAGGATGCGTTTGAGCTTGGCGTTCATCTCCCGCAGGATCTGCGTCAGCCCGTAGCCCTTGGCCGTCATGCCGTAGAACACTTCCGCCAACGGCATCGCGCCGACCGCCGCCGGCAGGCCATGCCCGGTGAAATCGCCGAGCAGCACATGCATATCACCCGCCGGCGTGTAGGCCGCCAACAACAAGTCACCGTTGAACAGCGCATACGGCGATTGCAGGTAACGGATGTTCGGCGCTGCGTTGATACAGCCGGAATGGGCAACCTTGTCGAACACCGCCTTGGCCACGCGTTGCTCATGCAGCAGGTAGTCGTGGTGCTTGGCGATCAGGTCGCGCTGCTGCAATACCGTGGCCTGCAGGCGGCGCAGGCGGTCCATCGCATTGATCTTGGCCGCGAGGATCAGCGGGTTGTAGGGCTTGGGCAAGAAGTCATCGCCACCGGCATCCAGGCATTCGGCCAGGGCTTCGCTTTGGCGCAGGGAGGTGAGGAAGATGATCGGCACCAGGGCTTCGCCCGCCAGTTGCTTGATCCGGCGCGCGGCCTCAAAGCCATCCATCACCGGCATCAGGGCGTCCATCAACACCAGTTGCGGGCGTTCGCGGGCGAACAGGTCGACCGCTTCCACACCGTTGCTGGCGGTGAGCACGTGGTGGCCCTGGCGCCGGATGATGGTCGACAGCAACAGCAAGTCGGTGGCGCTGTCTTCGGCGATCAGGACGGTCAGCGGTTCGAGGACCGGAGCCAGAGCGCTCAATTGATATCGAACAGTTTATCGAAGTTGGATATCGCGAGGATCTTGCGCACGTCGGAGCTGATGTTGATCACTTGGACTTCCGCATCATCGCCCCCGGCATGATCGCGCAGCAGCAGGAGCATGCCCAGGGCGGAACTGTCCATGTAGGTGGTTTCCTTCAGGTCGACCACGTACACGTCCGGCACCTTGTAGAAACGCTCGTAGGCCTCACGAAAGATCTGGTGGCTGCCGAAATCGAACCGGCCTTTGATTGCAATCGTCAACTTCGTCCCATCCAGGGATACTTCTGACACGACTGACATGTGACTGCTTCCTTGTCATGGGTCTAGATAGAAGGTGTAGCAGGCGAATGGGCTATGGGCAACACGACGAATCAAATATGGGAAAGCCCCCCTCCCACATTGAACAGCGGGCCTGGCGCTAGTAGGGATTCTGCCGCGGCAGGCGCTGGGACAACTCGTCGAGCAGCTTCTGCTCGCGCTTATCCTCGATCGCCCGCGCTTCGTCGATATAGCGCTGCACCAGCTTGCGCAAGCCTTCGACCCGGGCATAGGCCTGCTGCCAGCTCTCGCGGGCCTTGTCGAGGTTGTTCTGGTGCCAGGCCAGGCTCTGGCGCTGCTGGCCGACGGCAGTCTCAAGTTGGTTGAGAAAGCCCTGGTAGCCCATCAGCCACTGGCCGGACACGCCCTTGGTGCCGCGCTCGATCCACTGCTGCTGGTACTCGCCGCGAAAGCGCTCCAGGTCGCCGAGCTTGCTTTCTGCCAGGCGCACCTGGCCCTGGAAGTAACCCAGGCGCTGGACCGCGGTTTTTTCGGCCTTTTCGGCCATGTCCACCACCGGGGCCAGGCGTGAGGAGCGGCTGCTGGCCATGGCTTAGCCGCCTGGCGCGGGGGCGAAGATGGACTGCAGGTGTGCTTCGCTTTCGCCCATGCTGATGTTGTCGTTGAGGCCCTGGCGCAGGTAGGTGACCAATTGCGGTTGCAGGGCAATCGCCAGGTCGGTCTCACGATCGCCACCGGCCACATAGGCGCCGACGCTGATCAGGTCGCGACTCTGCTGGTAGCGCGACCACAGCTGCTTGAACTGCTGGGCGCGGGCCATGTGCTCGGGCGTGACCACCGATGGCATCACCCGGCTGATGGAGGCTTCGATGTCGATCGCCGGGTAGTGCCCCTCTTCCGCCAGGCGCCGCGACAGCACGATGTGACCGTCGAGCACGCCGCGCGCCGAGTCGGCGATCGGGTCCTGCTGGTCATCGCCTTCAGACAACACGGTGTAGAACGCAGTGATCGAGCCCCCGCCCGCCTCGGCATTACCGGCGCGCTCGACCAGCTTGGGCAGCTTGGCGAACACCGACGGCGGATACCCCTTGGTGGCCGGCGGCTCGCCAATGGCCAGGGCGATTTCCCGCTGGGCCTGGGCGAAACGCGTGAGGGAGTCCATCAGCAACAGGACGTTCTTGCCCTTGTCGCGAAAATATTCGGCGATGCGCGTGCAGTACATGGCCGCGCGCAAACGCATCAGCGGCGCATCGTCCGCCGGGGAGGCCACCACCACCGAACGCTTGAGGCCTTCTTCACCGAGGCTGTGCTCGATGAACTCCTTCACTTCCCGGCCCCGTTCGCCGATCAGCCCCACCACGATGATGTCGGCCTCGGTAAAGCGGGTCATCATGCCGAGCAACACCGACTTACCCACGCCGGTACCGGCGAACAGGCCCAGGCGCTGGCCGCGGCCGACCGTCAATAAACCGTTGATGCTGCGAATGCCCACGTCCAGCGGCTGGCTGATCGGGTTGCGCTTGAGCGGGTTGATGGTGGGGCCGTCCATTGGCACCCAGTCTTCGGCCTTCATGCCGCCCTTGCCGTCCAGCGCGCGCCCGGCGCCGTCCAGCACGCGGCCGAGCATGCTCATGCCCATGGGCAGGCGGCCGGTATCGGCCAGCGGCACCACGCGCGCGCCGGGGGCGATGCCCGCCAGGCTGCCAACGGGCATGAGGAAAATCTTGCTGCCGGAAAAGCCCATGACTTCGGCTTCGACCTGCACCGGGTGGTAGCTGTCGTCGTTGATCACCAGGCAGCGGCTGCCCATGGCGGCACGCAGGCCCTCGGCTTCGAGGGTCAGGCCGACCATACGCAACAGGCGCCCTTCGAGAATCGGCTGGCCGGGCAACCCGGTGGCCTCGATATAACCGCCCAGGCGCTTGGCGAAGCTGGTGCGATCAAGGCGCATCGGCGGCGTCCAGGTCCACGCTCATGTCCGGTTCGGCCGGGTTCAGGAGCTGCTCGTGGACCTGATCCAGCAGTTGGGCCATGATCTGGCTGATGCGCGTTTCCACGGTGGCGTCGATGCGGCTGTATTCGGTCTCGACGCGGCAACCACCGGGCTGCAGATCGGCGTCTTCGACGATGCGCCAGGTTTCTTCATGGCGCTCGCGCAGGGCTTTGACCTGTTCGAAATCCTGCGGGTTGATGTGCAGCCGCACATTGCCGACACCCAGGGGCAGCAGCTTGAGGGCTTCGCGCATGACGCTTTCGATCTGGCTGGAGTCCAGCACCAGCTCACGCTGGATCACCTGACGGGCGATGTGCTCGACCAGCCCGACCATGGCTTTTTCGATCTGCGAATCCTGCTCGGCGATGGGCTCGAACAGGCTGCCCATCAGGCGTTCGAGGCTGGCCAGCTTGACGCTCAAGGCGACCTCGGCTTCCTGGCGGACCTTGAGCGTGGCGCTGCGAAAACCATCTTTTTCGCCAGCGGCGAAGCCTTCGTTGTAGGCCTCCTGGCGGATGCTTTCCAACTCTTCCAGGGTCAGTGGCTGGACTTCCTCCAGCGGCACTTCTTCCATTTCCGCCGGCAGTTCTTCCACAGGCTCGGGTTCAGGCTCCGGCACATGCGGATCGAAGCTGGGCAACGACCAGATGTCGAACCCGCCCACGTCCCGCGCGCGAATCAGATCGCTGGGCGTCTCATCTTTGTTCGACATGCGAGGCGCCTTAGATCATTTCTTCGCCGCCCTTCCCGCCGAGAACGATTTCTCCGGCTTCGGCCATACGGCGGGCAATGGTGAGGATTTCCTTCTGGGCGGTTTCCACGTCGCTGACGCGCACCGGGCCTTTGGCTTCCAGGTCGTCGCGCAACAGTTCCGAGGCGCGCTTGGACATGTTCTTGAAGATCTTCTCCTTGACGCCTTCGTCCGAGCCCTTGAGGGCCAGTACCAGCACGTCGGAGGAGACTTCGCGCAACAGCGCCTGGATGCCGCGGTCGTCGACATCGGAGAGGTTGTTGAACACGAACATGAGGTCTTCGATCTGGCCGGACAGGGTGTCGTCGATCTCGCGAATCGAGTCCATCAACTGGCCTTCGACCGAGCTGTCGAGGAAGTTCATGATGTCGGCGGCGCGCTTGATACCACCCAAGGTGGTGCGCGAAGCATTCGAGTTGCCCGAGAACTGCTTCTCGAGAATCGTGTTGAGTTCTTTCAGGGCCGCCGGCTGCACGGTGTTCAGCGACGATACGCGCAGGATGATGTCCAGGCGCACTTTATGGTCGAAGTGGCCGAGCACTTCGCCGGCCTGGTCCGGGTCGAGGTACGCCACCACGATCGCCTGGATCTGCGGGTGTTCGTAGCGGATCACGTCGGCGACGGCGCGCGGTTCCATCCATTTGAGGCTGTCGAGGCCGCTGGTATTGCCGCCCAGCAGGATGCGATCGATCAGGCCGTTGGCTTTGTCTTCGCCGAGGGCCGAGGTGAGCATCTTGCGGATGTAGCTGTCGGAGCCGACGCCCAGGCTGGTCTGGTCGCCGACGATCTCGACGAACTCGCTCATCACCTGTTCGACCTGCTCACGGTGAACGTTGCGCATTTGCGCCATGGCCACGCCGACCCGCTGAACCTCTTTGGGGCCCATATGGCGCAGCACTTGGGCGGCGTCGGTTTCACCCAGGGACAGCAGCAGGACTGCGGCTTTGTCGACCTTGGTGAGTTTGGCAACAGCGGCTCGATTATCACTCATCTGCGTTAATCCACTCTTTCACGACCTGGGCCACACGGCCCGGGTCTTCTGCCACCAGACTCTTGATTGCGTTCAACTGAGCGTCATAGCCTTCGCTCGGGCTTGGCAACAGGATGCTTTGCGGGCCGCCGAGGCTGACACGGTCGTTGGCCAGTTCGCCGTCCAGGCCGCCCATGCCACCCAACTCGACGTCGCCGCCAGCGAAGGCCGCCAGTTGTTTCTTGCCATTGCCGGTGATGTTGTTGAGCACCGGACGCAGTACGCCGAACACCAGCACCAGGATGAACAACACGCCCAGCACTTGCTTGACGATGTCCCAGAACCACGGCTGGGTGTAGAACGCCGCTTCGGCGATCACTTCGCCACGCTCGGCGGAGAACGGCATGTTGATCACGCTGACGCTGTCGCCACGGCTGGCGTCGAAACCGACGGCATCCTGCACCAGGCGGGTGAAGCGCGCCAATTCGTCGGCGCTCCACGGTGCGCGGGTGACGGCGCCGTCAGCGGCGTTGACCTTGACCTGGTCATCGACCACCACCGACACCGACAGGCGGTTGATCCGGCCCTGTTGCTGCTTGGTGTGGCTGATGGAACGGTCGAGTTCGAAGTTTTTGGTCGACTGGTTGCGCTTGTCCGCCGGGTACGGAGCGAGCATCGGCTGGCCGGTGGCCGGGTCCATGATCTGTTGACCGTTGGCGTCCAACAGTGGCTGGCCGGGAGCGATGGCGCCCGCGGTCGCGGCGGCGCCGCCAGTGGTTTGCGGTGCCGAGGCCGGGGCCGGCGGCTGGTTGCTCAGGGCACCCGGTACGCCTTGCGGGCCGTTGCTGGCGGTGCGTTGTTCGCTGGTGGACTGCTCGCTGCGCAGGGCCGGCTGGTCCGGGTTGAATTGCTCGGAGGTCGACTCGACGGCACTGAAATCCACGTCGGCGGACACTTCAGCCTTGTAGCGGTCGTTGCCCAGCACCGGTTGCAGGATGTTGTGGACACGCTGAGTGAGCATGCTTTCCATGCGACGGCTGTAGTCGAACTGCTTGCCGGCCTGGGTCAGCGCAGAGTTTTCGGCCATGTCGGACAACAGGTTGCCCTTCTGGTCGACCACGGTGATTTGCGACTTGCTCAATTCGGGAACGCTGGTGGCCACCAGGTTGATGATCGCCAGCACCTGGCCAGGCTCCAGAGAGCGGCCGGAAAACAGTTCGACCAATACCGAGGCACTTGGCTTGCGCTCGTCGCGCACAAACACCGAACTCTTCGGAATCGCCAGGTGGACCCGCGCGCCCTTGACGTTGTTGAGGCTGGAGATGGTACGCGCCAGTTCGCCTTCCAGGCCACGACGGTAGCGGGTGGCTTCCATGAACTGGCTGGTGCCCAGGCCCTGGTCCTTGTCGAGGATCTCGAAACCGATGTTGCTGTCGGACGGGGTCACGCCGGCGGCGGCCAGCTTCATGCGCGCCCGGGCGACGTCATCGGCCTTGACCAGCAGTGCCCCGGAGTTGGGCTCCACGGTGTAGGCGATGTCGGCGGCGGCCAGGGTTTCCATGATCTGCTTGGAGTCCATACCGGCCAGGCTGCCGTACAGCGGCCGGTAATCGGGTTGCTGCGACCACAGCACCACAGCAAAACCAATCGCCACGCTGGCCGCCAGGCCGACCATCAGGCCCACCTGACGCAGCATGGTCATTTCCGAGAGGTTTTCCAGGAACGACAGGCCAAACAGCGGCGGCTTGCCGTCTGTCTTGGCGGGTACGTTGTCCACGACTGCTTCTGCCATGACTTAAATCTCGTCCTTAAACCGGCATCTGCATGATGTCTTGATAAGCCTGGACCAGTTTGTTGCGCACCTGGGTCAAGGCTTGAAAGGACACACTGGCTTTCTGCGAAGCGACCATCACGTCGGTCAGGTCCACGCCGCTCTTGCCGATCTCGAACGCGGTCGCCAACTGGTTGGAGGCTTGCTGGGTGTCACTGACTTTGTTGATGGCCTGGCCGAGCATATCGGCGAAACTGCTTTGGCCCAACTCCGGCGCTTGTGCGACGGATTTCGGTTGAGCCATGGCGTCCATTTGCATGGAGCGCATATCCAACATCAACCGATTGAACTCAATACCCTGGCTCATGACCTTCTCTCTCCGACGACCCGCAATTTTTTGACACTACGCAGCGGTTACTAGGGGTGGTAGCAACAAGGGTGCCAGCTCTGTATCAACCTGTAAGAAAAGGCGACAAAACTTGTCGGCCTTGTTACCGCTCAGATAGCAAACAGATAAGCTTCCACGTCCATCCCCGCATCCCGCATCTGCGCCAACTTGTAGCGCAGGGTGCGTGGGCTGATGCCCAGGCGCTCGGCCGCTTCTTTACGACGGCCGCGTTCGGCGCGCAGGGTGTCGATGATCATCTGGAATTCGCGGCGGCGCAGATCGTCGCCCAGGGCCCCGGCGGATTCGGCTTCGGCGACCAGCGGCGCGGGCGCCAGGCTCGGTAACGGCGCGGCGCCGCTGCCCATGGCCAGGCAGAAGTCCTGAGGCTGGATCAAGCCGCCCTGTTGCAGAATCAACGCGCGCTGAATGGCGTTGTCCAGTTCCCGCACGTTGCCGGGCCATGGGTAGCCGATCAGGCATGCCTGGGCTTCGGCCGACAGCCGCGCCTGGGCGTGCTTCATTTTTTTGACGTGGTTGTTCAGCAGGCGCTCGGCCAGCGGGATGATGTCCGCCGGACGCTCGCGCAGCGGGCGCCAGGCCAGGGGGAATACCGAGAGGCGGTAGAACAAGTCTTCACGAAAGCGCCCCGCCGCCACTTCACCCGCCAGGTCGCGGTTGGTGGTGGCGACCACGCGGATATCCAGCTGGATCGGCTTGCGCGCACCGACTCGCTCCACTTCACGCTCCTGCAGCACCCGCAGCAGTTTGGCTTGCAGACCCAGGGGCATTTCCGAAATTTCGTCGAGCAGGATGGTACCGCCGTCGGCCTGCTCGAACTTGCCCGCCTGGGCCGCGATGGCGCCGGTGAAGGAGCCCTTTTCGTGGCCGAACAGCGTGGCTTCGAGCATGTTGTCGGGGATCGCCGCGCAATTGATCGCGATAAAGGGCTGCTGGGCGCGCCCCGATTGCTGGTGGATATAGCGCGCCAGCACTTCCTTGCCGGTGCCCGACTCGCCGGAAATCAACACGGTGGAATCACTGCGCGCCACGCGGGCCGCGAGCTCCAGCAATTGTGCGCTGGCCGGCTCAAAAGCAATCGGGCCGTCTGCCTCGCCGGCTGGAATCACCCCCAGGGCATGCCGCGCCACCAGCTCGATCAACGCCTTGGGCTCGAACGGTTTGACCAGGTAATCCGCCGCGCCCTGGCGCATGGCATCCACTGCGCGCTCGACGGCGCCATGGGCGGTCATCAGCAGCACCGGCAACTGCGGCTGGCGTGCGCGCAGCAGCGCGAGCAACTGATGGCCGTCCATGCCAGGCATGTTCACGTCGCTGACCACCAGGCTGAAGGCCTCTTGCTCCACCGCCGCCAAGGCGTCCTCGGCAGAACCGACCGCCCGATAGTCATGGCCCGCCAGCAGCAGCGTGTCAGCCAATGCCTCACGCAGGGCACGATCGTCTTCCACCAACAGAACCTTGATAGCCATAGCCTTTTACTCCGCGCTTGCCGCGCATGAAAACAGCGGCAAGGTCATCAATGCACAAGTGCCACGCCCCAAGCGGGAACGCAGTTGCAATTCTCCCTGATGGGCGCGCGCCACGGCCTTGACCACCGTCAGGCCGAGGCCCGTACCGTTGGTCTTGGTGGTGAAAAACGGTTCGCCCAGGCGCTGCAGCACCTGCGGCTCGATACCGCTGCCGCTGTCGCTGATGCACAGGCGCAGGGTTTGCGCACGGGCGTACACATGTACCTTGAGCCGCGCACCGGGGCCGCTGGCCTGGGTCGCGTTTTCGATCAGGTTGAGCAGCGCGCCCACCAGGGTGTCGCGGTTGCACAGCAATTCGCCTTGGTGACTGTCGCACTGCCAGCGCACATTGGCGTCCTGCACATGGGTGGCGGCCGCCGCTTGCAACGCCTGCATCAGGCCGGACGGCGTGATGCGGTCGGTCAGCGGCAATTCGCCGCGGGCAAACACCAGCATGTCGCGCACCTGGTGCTCCAACTCATGCAAACGCTCCTTGAGGCGTCCGGCAAAACGCTGGTGGGTGTCGGCGGGCAATTGCTCATCAGTCAAATGACTGGCGTAGATCAACGCTGCCGACAACGGCGTGCGGATCTGATGCGCCAAAGAAGCGACCATCCTACCCAGCGACGACAAGCGCTCATGGCGCGCCAGTTGGTCTTGCAGGTGACGGGTTTCAGTCAGGTCGTTGAGCAGCACCAGTTGACCGGGCTCCGCGTCCAGGGAGCGAGTGGCGATGGACAAGCGGCGCCCATCCTTGAGGGAGATTTCATGGCCGTCATCTTCACGCGGCGCGAAGCAGCGGCTGATGACATGGCGCCACAGTTCGCCCTCCAACGGCAGCCCGAGCAGGTCGCAGGCGGCCGGATTGGCTTCGCGCACACGGCCCTGGTCGTCGATGACGATCACACCGCCAGGCAACAGATCGAGCAGGTTCTGCAGACGGTTGGCCAGGCGCTCTTTCTCGGCCAGCTCTTCCATGCGCTGGGCACTGACCACCGCCAACTCGCCCTTGAGCTCGGAGACCCGCGCTTCCAGCAGGCTGTAGGAGTCGGTCAACTGGCTGGACATCTGACTGAACAGCGAGAACGCCTGCTCAAGGCCATGCCGGCTGAGCTGTTCGGCGGACGGGACAGGCCCCTGGAGTTCAGGGGCCGAAGGTAGTTGGGCGGCGTGGGGCATCATGCTCTCTCGCTTGGCTGACCGTCAGTTAAACGGAACGTTGCGAGGGCTGTAGCAATACCCGTGCCTAAAAAAATGCGCTTAGTTTTCAGTTACTTGAAAAACAGGCGTCAATCATCTGCCTGTTCATCACCGTCTCGACGGCTCATCCCGTACTTGCGCATCTTTTCCACCAGGGTGGTTCGACGGATACGCAGGCGCTCGGCGGCACGCGCGACGATGCCGTTGGCGTCGTCCAGGGCTTGCTGGATCAACCCTTGCTCGAGGTTGCCGAGGTAGTCCTTGAGGTCCAGGCCTTCCGGCGGCAGCATCGCGGTGGCACCGAAGTCCGGGGTATGACCGTTGATGGCGATCCGCTCTTCCATGTCGCTGCGCAGGCTGTCCACCAGATGCTCGTCTTCTTCGTCGACGTAGCGGAATTTCTTCGGCAGCTCGACCACGCCGATCACACCGTAGGGATGCATGATCGCCATGCGCTCCACCAGGTTGGCCAGCTCGCGGACGTTGCCCGGCCAGCCGTGACGGCACAGGGACATGATCGCTGCCGAATTGAAGCGGATCGAACCGCGCTTTTCGTGCTCCATGCGCGAGATCAGTTCGTTCATCAGCAGCGGGATGTCTTCCACGCGCTCACGCAGCGGGGCCATCTCGATCGGGAACACGTTGAGGCGGTAATAGAGGTCTTCGCGGAAGCTGCCGACCTCGATCATGCTTTCGAGGTTCTTGTGGGTGGCCGCAATGATCCGCACGTCAACGCTCTGGGTCTTGTTGCTGCCCACGCGTTCGAAGGTGCGCTCCTGCAACACGCGCAACAGCTTGACCTGCATTGGCAGCGGCATGTCGCCGATTTCGTCGAGGAACAGCGTGCCGCCGTTGGCCAGCTCGAAACGCCCGGCACGGCTGGTGATCGCCCCGGTAAAGGCGCCCTTCTCGTGGCCGAACAGTTCGCTTTCGAGCAGCTCTGCCGGGATCGCCCCGCAATTGACCGGCACAAAGGGCCCGTCGCGGCGCTTGGAGTGATAGTGCAGGTTGCGCGCGACCACTTCCTTGCCGGTGCCCGACTCGCCGAGGATCAGCACACTGGCGTCGGTATCGGCCACTTGCTGCATCATCTGGCGCACGTGCTGGATCGCCCGGCTGGTGCCGACGAGGCTGCGGAACAGGTTGGGTTCGCGGTGACGACCGCGCTCACGGGCCTGGTCGTACATCTCGCGATAGACCTGGGCGCGGTGCAGGGAGTCGAGCAATTTGCTGTAGCTGGGCGGCATTTCCAGGGCGGACAACACCCGGCGGCGCTGGTCTTCCGGCAGGTCGAGCGAAGAAATATCGCCCATCAGCAACACCGGAAGGAACTCATCCCAGGTTGACAGTGTCTTTAACAAGCCCAGAACTGCGCCAGGAGCGTTTACCGTCCCGATCAGCACACAAATGATTTCACGGCTCGAGGACAACGAGCTGACCGCCTGCTGCCAATCATGGCTACCGCAGGGCAGATTTTCTTCGCCAAGAAAATTTAAAATCACCGCTAAATCGCGGCGGCGGACGCTATCGTCATCAATCAGCAGAATTTTGGTTTCACGCCACATGCAATAGCAACTTCCCTAGTAAAACGCTCTGCCCAGAGTGCGGGCTATCTAGATGCCTGTAAGACTTCTTACCTTACTAGACGTCTGAAATCTGAAAACAGCACTAGTTAAGTCAAAAATGCTGGCACAGTCAAATATATGACGCGCCGTTCGGATTAACTGCGCCCGTTCAACCGAACAGATGGTAAACCTTTGACGCATTTTTCGCTTGGTTGATCTGCGACATCTCTTCGAAAATTGCCTGGCGCTCGCCCATCGTTACTTCAAGCAATTGCTGATACACCGCCAGCAGGCTCTCCAGCTTCTCCCGCAGCGCATCTTCGTCCACCGGCGCGTCGCTCAATACCTCATTAATCACCGCGCGGCAACCCAGATCCAACTCGCCAACCGCCTCCCAATTGCGTTCAGCCAGTGCGCCGATCAGAGCTTCGCGGGTTTCATCGATGCGTTGCAGTGCGTGGCTCATGATATTTACCTCAAGGCCTCAGGCCTTATTGTGGAGCGATGGCATCCCAGCCGGTCTTTACCGTAATCAGCAGGCGAGCGACTTCGTCGATCATCTCGACATCATTCACACGATTGGCCTCCACCAAACGGTTACTCATGTAATCATACAGTGCGTCCAACCGCTGCACGACAGCCGGATCTTCAGCCTTTTCCGGCTCAAGTCCGTCGCGCAGCCCTGAGATGATTTCGATCGCTTTGCCCAGCATCAGGCCCTTCTGGGCGATATCACCTCGGCTCAATGCACCTTTGGCCTGTGCCATGCGGTCCAGACCGCCTTCCATCAACATCTGCACCAGACGGTGCGGGCTGGCTTCGGAGACCTGAGCATGGGAACTGACCTTTTGGTACTGGCGAAGGGCTCTCATCGGGTTCATGTTGCTACCTCGTTACTGGCGACAATCTAAATAGGTTTGCTTAACCAGTTATTCGACTGCGCTGCGAAATTCTTTAATCCAGACGTCAAGCGCCAGACCACCGGCGAACCTTTAGCGGGGCGCCGAAACGCCCCGCTTATCAGCTCGACTTCGGATTGTTCAGCGAGTTGAGCGTGGTCATGATGCTGGAGCTGCTGGAGTTGATCTGCGCGATCATGGTGTCCATCGCGGTGTACTTGGCCGTCAGGGATTTCTGCAAGGCATCCATACGCCGCGTCAGGTCATCCGTCTCTTTGGTCAAGTCAGTCAACTTGTTGTTGAGATCGGTGGCACGGGTCGCCAGGGTGCCCGTGGTGCCCACGTAGCTGTTGGTCGCCTTGTTCATGCGCGTGATCAAGCCTGTGTCGCCGGTGAACAGCTTGGCGATATCGCCTGCACCCTTGACCACCGCTTTGTTCCACGCGGTGTCGTCCAGGCTCAGCAGCCCGGTTTTCTGGTCGGTGGTGATGCCCATCTGCGCCAGGCTGGTCATGGTGCCCGCACCGGAGCCGCTGGTCAGCTCGGAGCGCAGACTGTTCACCAATTGACGCATCGACGAATCACCCGTCAACGCACCGGCGGTGGTGGTGGACGCATCACCGGTGGCGGTGACTTTGGTCTGGGTATTAACGGCAGTCATCAGCGCGTTGTAGGCGGTGACGAAGGATTGCACCGAGGTTTTCAACGTGTCGGTGTTGCTCGCCACGGTGATGGTCGTCGGTTTGCTAGTGTCAACAGTGTCCAACAGATCCAAGGTCACGCCGCTGATTGCCGACGTAATCTTGTTGCTGGCGGATGACATCACGACGTCATCGATGGAATACTTGGCGTTGGTCGGCGCCTTGCCCTTGTCATAACCGGTGACCAGCTCGGAATTACCACTGAGGGTGATGTCGGTGCCTTCGCCCATAGTGGACGAGGTCAGCACCAGGCGCGCGCCGTTGGAGTCACTCAGTACGTTGGCACTGATCCCCTTGGACGAGAGCTGCGTATTGATCGATTCGCGCACCTGTTGCAGGGTCGCACCGCCAGGAATCACCACGTCGTAGCTTTTATCCGACTGGTTGATCGTCAGCGTCTGGTCTTCGTCGGTGCTGTTGGCCTTGCCCGTCGCGCCGTCCGTATTCACTGCCGTGGTGACTTTCGAAGCGGTCGCCAGGTTATCGACTTTCAACACGTACTTACCGCTGGATGCGCCGTCACCCAGGGTGACCTTGGCGTTCTTCTCTTCCGACGAAGACGCCGCAAGCCCGTTGAACGCGGAGGCATTGTTCAACTTGGTGATCGCCGACTGGTAGGCTTCCAGCGCCGTCTTGACCGAACCAACCGCCGACAACTGGACGGTAGCTTTTTTTTGCTCGCTGGTGATCTGCTGCTGTTTGGGTGCTTGTTCAGCCCCCACCAACGCCTTGACGATAGCCTGCGTGTCGTAGCCCGAACCTGGGCCGGAAATCGTTGAACTAGCCATTTGCCATTCTCCTTGTCCTGCAGCGGCTGATTTTTTGGCGCTTGTGCGCTCTGACCGCATTCAGAAACATGTTTCGTGCCAACTCAAGCCTTGCTATCAAACAACAGGCTGCTGGCATCGCTCAGGTTCTGCGCCAGCTTCAGCGCGGTCTCCGATGGAATTTGTCGAATAACTTCGCCACTGTCGGTGGCAATCACCTTGACCACCACCTTGCCAGTGCTGTCATCGATGGAAAAATCCAGGTTGCGCTGCGTAGCCTGCACAAACTCACGCATATCAGTTACCGCTTTTTCCAACGCCACGCGTTGCGGCTCCTCGGCCTTGGCCGGCTCACTAACGGCCGCAGGCTTGGCCTGAGGTGCAGATGCGCTGCTGGCCTGGGTACTACTGCCAACCGGGTAAGACGTGTTCAGCTTGATGCTCATGTCCATGTCATCACCTCAAAACTGAAAAAACGGAAGGGCACGTCGTTAAACGCACCCTCCCGTTATTTAACCGCTGGCGCTATTACTGAAGCAGCTTCAGAACAGACGATGGCAGTTGGTTGGCCTGGGACAGGATCGCAGTGGAAGCCTGTTGCAGGGTTTGTTGCTTGGTCAGCTCAGCAGCTTCAGAAGCGAAGTCAGCGTCTTCTACGCGGCCTTTGGCAGCGGAGGAGTTCTGCGAAATGCTCTGCAGGTTGGCCACGGTGCTGGCGAAGCGGTTTTGTACGGCACCCAGCTGCGAACGCTGGCTGTCGATCTGCTGCATGGCGTCGTCCAGAGCCTGGATGGCCTGCTGCGAAGAAGCGGCAGACAGAACGCTCAGGTCGGAAACGCTGGTTTCCATGGTGACGGCGGTTTTGGTGCCGGCAGTAGCCACAGCGGACAGACCCAGTGCAGCAAGGCCAGTACCGGCGCTGCCGTCCTTGACGGTGATGTCTTTGTCGGCGAACAGGTTCAGGGTGCCGTCAGAGTTTTTGCTGGCTTGAACACCGGTGCTGGCGCTGTTGATCGAAGAAACGATCGCATCAGCGGTATCGCCTTTCTTGAACTTGACTTCAACGCCGTTTACGTCGATAGAAGTATCAGCAGTCAGTTTGGCTTGGGTAGTACCGGCCGACAGACCCAGTTGCGACAGCGAACCGCTATCGGTGTTAGCCAGTTTGATGTCCTTACCTTCACCGGAGGTCAGAACTATACGACCGCCCTTGAATTCTGCTGTGGCACCAGTGCCAGCCTGTGCTTTAACCAAGCCCATAACGTCGTCGATTGTCTTGGTATCGTCCCAAGTCACAGCATTGCCATTAACGGTAATAGCGCCGGCGGTACCCAGTACAGTAGTACCAGTAATCGCTGCTGCCGCAACAGGGGTAGCGGAAGCGGTAATACCAAGCTTGGCAGCACTGCCCCCGACTGCATCATCAACAGTGATGTCTGACTTCGAAGTCAGGGTCAATTTACCGGTAGTAGCATCAGCCTTAGCTGTGACGCCAGTGAGAGCAGTTTGCTTGTTAATCTCTGTTGCAGCAGCTGTGCCCGCATCAAGGGCCGAGGTAGTGGCAGTCAGTGAAATTACTACACCGTTAATGCTGATCTTGTCGGTTGCTGCAGTACCCGCCGCCAAAGGTGTACCGGTTACGACAGCTTTCGTCCCGCCAATGTTGGTACCAGTAGCAGTAGCGGCCAAACCAGTCATCGCAGCACCGTCTACAGCTGCTTCTTTATAGTTACCTTTCAGCGCAGTCGAGCTGATGTCGGTCATACCGAACGAGATAGTCTCGTTGGCGTTTGCGCCGATCTGGAACGCTACGTTGTTGAACGAGCCGTCCAGCAGGTTACGACCACCGAAGGTAGTGGTGCTGGCGATACGGTTCAGCTCGCCCACTTTAGCGGTGAATTCTTGCTGCAGGGAAACACGGTCAGCGTCGCTTTTATCACCGTTCGCCGCTTGCAGGGCGAGTTCACGCAGACGCTGCAGGGTGTTGGTGGATTCTTGCATCGCGCCTTCAGCAGTCTGGGCGATGGAAACACCGTTGTTGGCGTTGGCGATCGCAACGTTCAGGCCTTTGACCTGGTTGTTCAGACGGTTGGCGATCTGCATGCCGGCAGCGTCGTCTTTGGCGCTGTTGATTTTCAGGCCGGAGGACAGACGGTTCATCGACTGGCTCAGAGCGTCGGAAGCTTTGTTCAGGTTCTTCTGGACACCCAGGGAAGTGATGTTGGTGTTTACTGATAATGCCATGACAAAATCCTCGTTGATTGGATACTGCGGCTTCCGGCCCTGGCAACCGCCGGGTGTGGCCTAGAGAACCTACGTAATAGTTATCGTCGTGGTAGCCGGTTGCTTGAGGAGTTTTTTGATTTTTTTTACTAGCACCGTGCCACCCCTTGTAATTCAAGGGCTTAGTCCGGCAAAAAGGCCTGATTTCATTGGTTTTTCTGGCGTCAAATAAAAAACGCCGATGATCGTTCGATCATCGGCGTCTTCATGCTTGAAGCGCGTGCAACCTATTTAAGCATCACGGACGATAGAGAATCGCCGAGCCCCAGGACAGGCCCACCCCAAATCCGCTGATTGCCACGCGTTTCCAGGTGGAGTCCAGCGCGTGCTTTTCCAGCAGCAACGGAATGCTCGACGACACGGTGTTGCCGGTCTCGACCATGTCCTTGATGAACTTGTCCACTGGCGCATCTTCGAAACGCCGCGCCACGGCGTCGACGATCGCCGCACTGCCCTGGTGAATGCAGAAGGCATCGATGTCGTCGGCCTTGAGGTCCGACTCATCGAGCAGCGCATGCAAGTGCGCCGGCACTTTGAGCAAGGCGAAGTTGAACACCTGGCGGCCATTCATGAAGAACACGCCGTCGCTGACTTTCAAGTGCGGTGCGCCGGAGCCGTCGGTGCCGAACTTGGCCTTGCCGAGCAACCACGAGGCATCTTCACCCATCCAGGTCGCAGTGGCGGCATCGCCGAACAGCATGGTGGTGTTGCGGTCTTCCGGGTCGACGATCTTCGAATACGGATCGGCGGTGATCAGCAGGCCGTTCTTCAGGCCGGTGGCCTCCATGAAGCCCTTCATCGCGTAGATGCCATAGACGTAGCCGGAGCAACCCAGGGAAAGGTCAAAGGCGGCGACGTGAGTCGGCAGGCCGAGCTTGTCCTGGACGATGGCGGCGGTGTGGGGCAAGCCCTCTTCGTCGCCGTTCTGGGTGACGACGATCAGCGCGTCGATGGACTCACGCTTCAACTGCGGGTTGTTGGCAAACAATGCATTGACCGCTTCGACACACAGGTCGGAGGTCTCCTGCCCAGCTTCCTTGCGCGGCAGGAATGCCGACCCGATCTTGCCAATGATGAACTCTTCATCCTTGGCGAATTTGGCACCCTGGGCGTAATTATCGATCCCGTCGGCCGGCACGTAACTGGCGATGCTTTTTATGCCAATCATTGTGGCTTCCCAATACTAAATAGCTGGAGAACACCCCTCGGACGACGCCTGGAGTGCTGACAATAAAGGGGATAACCCCATGACAATTTCGCTGAAAGCCGCCCAGCAAGGACCCTGTGACGACTTATCCTTTTCATACGATACAGTGAAGATGCGCTTTATGACTCACAGGTCACTCAATTTTGTGCGGTTTGTGCAAAACCTTCAAAAAATTGCGAGCCAAAAATGACAACGGCCCAGCCTGTTTCCAGGGTGAGCCGCTGCGTGACCGCCAGCTGATTACATCTTATTGAACAGGCTCAACTGGGAAATTTTCACGAACGCCAGTTGCGATGCCTGCAACATGGTTTGCTGCAAACTCAGATTGATCGCGGCATCAGCGAAGTCAACGTTACCCAACGCGTTCATGGTCGTAGCATTCGCCAGGCTCAGACTGGTGTTCTCCTGAGTCTGGATATCCAGGCCGTTCAGACGTGCGCCAATGGAACCACGCACTTGGTCAACCTGGCCGTAGGCATTGGCCAGGTTGCCGATGGAGCGGGCGACCACATCCTTGAGTTCCTTCTGCGCAGCCGGATTACCGTCCGACGGTGCTTCAAGGGTTCTGCGCAAATGGCTGAGGGTGTCGAGCACGTTTTCGTTCTTGTTGCTGGTGGCTCCGATCGTAAACTGGTCGCCATCAGCCGGCGCCGGCGTGGTGGTCACGTCAAACGTTACGCCTGCGGCCGTAATCGAGGTATCGCCAACGGCCAAGGTGCCGTTGGCGATGGACTTGCTGTCCGCCGTGTACGGTTGTGCATAGACATCGTAGGCACCTGCCGCACCAAACTTGACGACCGCACCGGAGTTGGGAAAGGTGCTGGCGTAAGCCGTCTGGTTGGTCACCTGGCCGCCGCTCAATTGCGCCGTGGTCGGATTGCTTGGGGTACGCGAAACACTGAAGGTGTCCGGTTTGACCGACAGGCTGAACTCGCGATCCTTGACCAGTGCATCCGAGGGCGCACCCGGCGCCACGCCTTTGCCCAGGTCCAAGCCGATGTCGAACTTGACCCCGCGCAAGTTGATGGTCGAAGCACCTTCCTTGGTCGAGTCAAAAGTACCGTTGCCCGGAATCTCAGAGGTGATGTCGTTACCGGCGCTGTCGCTCACGGTGTACTGGGTGCTGCTGGTGAACGTCAGCTTATATGGCTGGCCATCGGCAAAGCTGCTGTTGTAGGTGGCCCCGGAAGCAACCAGACCCGCCGACACCGTCACCTTGTTGTCATCGACCGCAGGCGGTACAAGCACGCGCGTCGACTGGGTACGACCGGTGTTCGCCGAGCTTTCGAGCATGGTTTTCGCGGTATCCCCCATCGATATCGACAGGTTTTCCGCCACTTTCAGGCTCAAGGGCGTGTCATCACCCTGGTAACTGTAAGTGCCATCATTGTTACGCAAGTAAGGCTGCGTATCGGTCTTGCTCCCGGAAAACAGGTAGTTACCGTTGGCATCCTTGGTATTGAGCAGGCCCAGCACCTGGTCTTCAATCGAACCAACCTCGGCGGCAATCGATTTGCGGTCGGCATCACTGATCCCGACATTACCGGCCTTCAGCGCCAACTCACTGGCCTTTTGCAAGGCAGTGTTAATATTTTCCAGTACGCTGTCTTCAGTGTTCAGCGAATTTTTCAACGTATCGATATTGCCATTGAACTGCCCCAGCATGTCTTTCTGCTGCTGCAGCATCAACAGCCGCGCCGCAGCCACCGGATCATCCGCTGCCGTTTGCACACGCACGCCGGAGCTTGCCTGGTCCTGCGCCTTGACCACACTGGAATAGTTATCCTGGTACTTGGCGGAGCTGGTCTCAAAATATTGCTGTGTAGAAATACGCATCGTCCCAGCCTCCTTTAAATGGCATTAATCAGTGTGGTAAAGGTCTCTTGCGCAACCTTGATGATCTGCGACGACGCGGTGTAGTACTGCTGAAACCTGATCATGTCGCCGGCCTCATCATCCAGGTTAACCCCGGACACCGAGTTGCGCGCTTCCTTGTTGGCACTGAGCAACGCGCCGGTGGCCGTTGTGTCGACGCCAGCCTGGCTCGCTTTGGAACCGACCTGCGACACGAGGCGACTGTTCGCCGCGACCAGACTCACGCCCGTGTTTCCGTCACCCATACCGACACTGGCCTTGGTCTGCAGGTCGAGCAGGGCCTGGGCGTTACGGCCGTCGGACTTACCACCACTGTTGAAGGCAAAGGTGGTGCTATCACCCTCAGCCGGAGAACCGTTGACCGTCGTGTCGAACTTGAAGCTCTTGCCCGGGATCGCAGCACCGGCGGCGTCACGCATCGGCACATCCACGGTGATCTTGTTGCCCTGCCCCGGAATGATGATGCCGGTGCCAATCGAATTGCCCTGCGCGTCATTCAGGGTATAAGGCTGAGTGCCATCGGCGGCCGCCTTGCCGAAGACCATTTTCACCGGCATCGAGTTCTCGATACCTGCACGCAACTGTGCGGTGTCGGCGCCGCCATGAATATCCAGGGGCGCGGTCAAGACGGGCTGGGTAAACGTCCCCGTGCCACTGTTGGTGCTGCTGCTGGTGCCCGCCAGCGGAGCGGCAAAGGCCAGCTTGTTCGCGTCGGTGAGCGCCACGCCGATACCGCTTGCGCCAGTGGCGGTCGGACTGACCTTGAAACTGTCGCCCAACGCCATCGGACCTTTGCCGTCCAGCGACAGGGTGAAACCATCGATCTGTGTCGGCGGCGTGGCGCTGAGATCAACGACCCCCATGGCCTTGCCATCCGAGCGCAGCACCGTCACCTTGTTGAGGTCGGCACTGTCGCTGAAGGTGACCTTGTAATCGAAGGTCGAGAGCTTGCTGCTGTCGCTGATCGATACATTCAGGTTACCTGAACCCGCACTATTCCCCGCAGTACCCTGGCTGCGCGAAGCGATGGCGACTGCGCTGTTGACATCCTTGAACAAGGACACACCAAAGTCACCGTTCAAATCCAGGCCTTGACCAAGCTGATTGTTAAAGGTGTCCGCAGTCGCGATGGCGATACGCCCCAGGTCATTGATCGCCGGCATCAAGGCATCATTGCGATACCGCAGCAGGCCACCGATGCTTCCGCCGCTGACCACTGACCCCAGGTCCATGGCGGTGCCGCTCACATTCAGTTGGATGGTGTACTGACTATTATCAGTGCTACTCGGCACTGCCGAAACAGTGTTGGTAACCCCCCCCTCGACCAGCGACTGGCCGCTGCCAGTGGTCACGCTGAACTGGCCGTTCTTCTCGGTGACCGTTACTCCAATCAACTCATTCAGCGAGCGAACCGCCTCGTTACGGGAGTCCAGCAGGTTGGCCGGCGCATTACCCGACGCGCCCTGAACCTGGAAGATCTGCTTGTTGAGCGCGGCAATCGATGAAGTCAGTTGATTGACCTGATCACTCATGGTGCTCAACTGGCTGTTGATGGTTTCTTTCTGCTGAGTCAGCTGGGTAGAGATGGAGTTGAAGCGATTGCTCAAGGTCTGTGCATTGCTGACCAACAGTTGCCGGGCGGAAAGATCGTTGGGGTTGGACGATGCCGTCTGCAGGGTCGCAAAAAAGGAGCTGAGCACCGACGACAGGCCAGTGCTTTTGTCCGACAGAACCTTATCCACGGCACCGATCTGGTCCTGATAAGCCTTGGCGTCATTATTCAGCGCAGTACTGTTCTGGTAAGCCGTGTCCAGGTACTCGTTGTACACGCGCCGCACATCCGCCAACGTCGTGCCACTGCCGATGAACACACCGCCGTACTGGTTCGAAGCGCTGGCGTTCTGAGTGGTCTGCTGACGCGAATAGCCCGCGGTATTGGCGTTGGCAATGTTGTTACTCAGGACAGACAACGATCCTTGAGCGGCGTTGAGCCCCGACATCCCGATATTGAGCAAACTCATGGTTCAGACCTTATAAATGAGTGGTCGCGCCCGCGACAGCGTAGTTCTGGTAACTGTTCATCGTTTTTGCGATCTGCGAAATCTTGCTGGCGTAATCCGGATCGGTGGCATACCCGGCTTTTTGCAACTCGCGCACAAACTGTTCCGGGTTGTCGGCTGACTTCACAACTTCTTTATAGCGATCATTGCTTTGCAACAACGTCACCAGGTCATGGAAGCTGTCCTGGTAGGAATCGTAGGAACGGAACTGCGCCGTTTCCTTGACCATCGCGCCATCGCGAAACTCGCTGGTGATCGCGCGGGCCTGGCCGCCCTGCCAGCTCTGGCCGGCCTTGATACCGAACAGGTTGTGGCTGCTGCTGCCGTCGTCGGCGCGCATCACCGACTTGCCCCAACCGGTTTCCAGGGCGGCCTGGGCCACCAGGTACTTCGGATCGACACCGATACGCGCCGCGGCGGCCTTGGCCATCGGCAACATGGTGGCGACAAATTCGTCCTGGGAACTGAAGGCTTTCTTCGCCGGGGCCAACGGCGGCTGGGCCACGGCGCGGCCGTAGACCTGCATGCGGCCGCTGGGCACGGCAAAACTGCGTGCGCTGCTGTTGATCACGTTGTCATCGGCGACGCTGTTACGCAGTGGCGCGCGATTGGCATCGATCGCGACCGGCGCGCTCGGCACGATGCCGGCGAGCAGTCGATCGGTCAGTTTGCTCGGCAAGGCGAGACGGCGCTGGTTCATCAGAGCCACGTCGTTGGTGTGAGCGCTGGCGCCTTCGGGGACAGCCACGCGGTAGGCCCACAGTGGGCGCTGGCCATTGGAGCGGCCCAGCGGCCCGGTCGCCTGGGTGCCGGCGGCGATTTCCGTCGGTACGTCGGCTTTCTTCACCGGCTCAGCCGCCGCCGGGCCCTGCAAGGTGGCCGCCTGGGCGTCCACCGGCTTGTTCTTCTGCATCTGACGCATCAGCACGTCGGCCAGGCCGATACCACCGCCTTCGCGGGACATCGAGACAGCCAACTGCTGGTCGTACATTTCCTGGTACTGCTTGGCGGCCGGAGTGTTCAGCGGATTGTCCTTACCCAGGGCGTCGGTGGCCGAGCGCATCGACTTGAGCATCTCGCTGAGGAACAGCGACTCGAACTCCTGCGCCACTTTGCGCATGTTGCCGTCGCTGTTCTTGTCGGCGCCGACCTTGAGCTGGTTAAGCCGGTTCAGGTCGGAATAAGACCCCGAGTCCGCCGTGCTGCTGATCCCGCTGTTGCGCATATCCATGGCCATGGCCTCAGATCACAATCAGGTCGGCTTGCAAGGCGCCGGCCTGTTTCAAAGCTTCGAGGATCGCCATCAAGTCGCCGGGCGCCGCGCCCACCTGGTTCACCGCGCGGACAATCTCGTCCAGGGTAGTGCCGGGGCCGAACTTGAACATTGGCTTGGCTTCTTGCTGGGCATTCACCCGCGAGCGCGGTACCACGGCGGTCTGGCCATTGGACAACGGCCCAGGCTGGCTGACGATCGGGTCTTCGGTAATGGTCACGGTCAGGCTGCCGTGGGTCACCGCGGCCGGCGACACTTTGACGTTCTGGCCGATCACGATAGTGCCGGTGCGCGAGTTGATAATGACTTTGGCCACCGCCTGGCCGGGGTCGACCTCGAGGTTTTCCAGGATCGACAGGTAATCCACGCGCTGGCTTGGGTCCAGCGGCGCGGTGACCCGGACCGAGCCACCGTCGATAGCCTGGGCGACGCCAGGGCCGAGCATGTCGTTGATCTTGTCGACCACACGCTTGGCGGTGGTGAAGTCGGAACGGTTGAGGTTCAGGGTCAGGCTGTTGCCCTGGTTGAAGCCGCTGGGCACGGTGCGTTCAACCGTGGCGCCGCCAGGGATGCGCCCGGCCGATGGCACGTTCACCGTAATCTTCGAACCGTCGCGGCCTTCAGCGTCAAACCCGCCCACCACCAGGTTGCCCTGGGCGATGGCGTAGACGTTGCCGTCAATACCTTTGAGCGGCGTCATCAACAGGGTACCGCCGCGCAGGCTTTTCGAGTTACCGATGGACGACACGGTAATGTCCACCACCTGACCCGGCTTGGAGAACGCCGGCAAGTCGGCACTGATGGACACAGCCGCGACGTTTTTCAGTTGCACGGTGCCCGAGCCCGACGGCACCTTGATGCCGAACTGCGAGAGCATGTTGTTGAAGGTCTGCAGGGTGAACGGGGTCTGGGTGGTCTGGTCACCCGTACCGTTAAGCCCGACCACCAGGCCGTAGCCGATCAACTGGTTAGAACGCACGCCGGAAATGCTGGCGATGTCTTTCAGGCGTTCAGCCTGGGCGACTGCGCTCAGGGACAGCAACAGTGCCGCCGCCATCAGCTGTTTGAATTTCAAAGTGGCCACCTAGAAAGGGAACAGCGGGCTAAGGAAGAAACGGTCGAACCAGCCCGGCTGACTCGCATCAGCAAACGAACCCGTACCCGAGTAGGTAATGCGCGCATCGGCAATACGCGTCGAAGGCACCGTGTTGTCGGTGGCAATGTCATCGGCACGGACCATGCCGGCGATGCGTACCAGCTCGTCACCACTGTTGAGGGTCATCCACTTCTCACCGCGCACGGCGATGATGCCGTTGGGCAATACATCGGCCACCGTCACGGTGATCGAACCGGTCAGGCTGTTGTTCTGTCCAGAGGAGCTCTTGCCGTTGGTGGCGCGGTCACCGCTGTAGCCTGCGCTCAAGCTCAAGTCACCGCTGCCCAAGGGGTTGTTGGTGTTCGGCACGGCACCAAACAACGAGGTCAGGCCAATACCGGTCTTGCTGGTCTTGCCCACCTGCGAGTTGGCGTTCTTGCTGGCCGTGGTCTTCTCGTTGAGGGTGATGGTGATGATGTCACCGACCCGGAACGCCTTGCGGTCGCTGTACAGGTTCTGTTCGAAACCGGCCTGGTAGATCGAGCCGTTATTGGCCGCCGCCGGCAGCGGTGTGCGTGGCAACACCGGCGCGTAGTACGGGTCATTGGGCTTTGGCGTCGGGGCAACACAGCCCGCGAGCACGGCAATCCCACTCAATGCCAGAACGGAAACATAGCGATTCATGACCCTAACCTCACGGTGTTGCAGGCGCCCTCAGGAGCGCCCCATAGACTTGATTACAGATTCTGCGTAACGAACGAAAGCATCTGGTCGGCGGTGGAAATCACCTTGGAGTTCATCTCGTAGGCGCGCTGAGTGGTGATCATGTTGACCATCTCTTCCACCGTGCTGACGTTGGAGGTTTCCAGGGTGCTTTGCAGCGTGGTACCAAAACCGTTCAGGCCCGGGGTGCCGATTTGCGGCGCGCCACTGGAGGCGGTTTCCAGGAACAGGTTGCCGCCGATGGCTTGCAGGCCGGCCGGGTTGATGAAGTCGGCGGTTTGCAGGTTGCCGATCACTTGCGACGCCGGGTTGCCCGCCACGGTGATGGACACGGTGCCATCGTTGCCGACGGTGAAGGTCTGGGCATTGGCCGGCACGATAATGGCCGGTTCCAGGGAGAAACCGTTGGACGTGACGATCTGGCCGTTGGAGTCCAGGTGGAAAGAACCATCACGAGAGTAGGACGTCGTCCCGTCTGGTTGCAGGATCTGGAAGAACCCTTTGCCGTTGATCGCCATATCCAGAGGCTGACCGGTTTGCTGCAGGTTACCGGCCGTGAAGTTCTTCTGGGTGCCGACAATCTTCACACCGGTACCCAATTGCAGGCCCGACGGCAGTTCGCTGTCCTGGGTCGACTGGGCGCCTGGCTGGCGCTTGATCTGATAGAGCAAGTCCTGGAACTCGGCGCGATCACGCTTGAAGCCCGTGGTCGAAACGTTCGCCAGGTTGTTGGAGATGGTGGTCAGGTTGGTGTCCTGGGCGGACAGACCTGTTTTGGCAACCCATAGAGCCGGAAGCATGCTGTTCTCCTTCGTGCGCCTGTTTGTTGGCGCTGCGCCGCAAAATTAGTATTCAGTGAAACCGCTATCAGCTCATCGCCAGAACGCGGGTCATGGCCTGGTCGTCTTCTTTAGCGCTGTTCATCATCTTGATGTGCAGCTCGAACTGCTTGGAAAGCGCCAGCACCGCGGTCATTTCTTCCACCGCATTGACGTTGCTCGCCTGCAGGAACCCCGAGGTCAGCTTGACGTTCGCGTCGGCCTGGGCCGGCTGGCCGTCCTTGGTGTGGATGGTGCCGTCCAGGCCTTTGGTCATGTTCTTGAGGTCGGGCTGAACCAGCTTGATCCGGTCCACTTCAGCCATCACCCGCGGGCCTTCACCCATTGCGCGGATGCTGACGGTGCCGTCGGCGCCTACTTCGATCTTCTGCTGCGGCGGCACGGCGATCGGACCACCGTTGCCCATGATCGGCATGCCATTGCCGGCCCGCAGCACGCCGAGCGCATCCACATTCATGCTGGCGCTGCGCACGTAGGCTTCGCCGCCATCGGGGGTTTGCACGGCCATCCAACCGTCACCACTGACCGCCACATCGAGGTCACGACCGGTTTCGATCATGGCACCCGGAGAGAAGTCGGTGGCAGGCCGCTCGGTCATGGCAAACGCCCGCGCCGGAAAGCTGTCACCGAACACCGGCATCGAGCGCGCCTGCTCAAGGTCACGCTGGAAGCCGTTGGTGGAAATGTTCGCCAGATTGTTGGCATGGGCCTTCTGCGCCAGAGCATTCTGGCTGGCGCCGGTCATTGCCACGTAAAGGTACTTGTCCACGCTCTATCCTCTTTCTGACGGACGTTTGCCGCCCACCGCTGTACTGATGAGGCTTAAGCAATTTGCGAACCAACTTTCAAAAAGTGCAGAAAGCCCAAGCGGGGCAAGGGTTTGCGGCAAGGCGTGAAAAAAGGTAGGCCCAGGCGGAGTCGAAAAAACGGCGGAGTTATGCCGCAGACGGCAACGGTTGGTGTCCCGCAGGCTTTTCCCGGCGCTCAAGCGCTACGCATGGGTGGAGCGCGGAGCACGCCGAACCGCTGAAACACTTGGCAAGCCACTGGGCACTTGCCCTCCCCGTTGGCCACCTCGAAACGACGGGGCCGAGGTTTTGTTGTCCGACCATTACAAGCGCCAAAAAAACCATATGCCTGACGGCCCCGTAAATGCGTGAGTACATATGTAGCTGGCTTGTTTTTTATAAAACCCCGACAAAGCCAACTCCAAACAAGAATAGTCCGATAGCTTTTTACATTTACTGATCAAAACCCACTTGGCGTTCAAATACAGCACCCGTAACTTCGGTGCGACGCAAAGCGGTCACGACTATTTCCGATCATTCGCACCTTATCAACTTATTATTTTCCAAGGATACTGAAATGCCTGGTATTGATAATGCACCCCATACGCACATGACGACAACTTGGCAAAAACAATTTTCTTATAACGAAATTCTAGACCGGTTCGAGCCATTAAGCAGCCTATCACCCGAACAACGGCGCGAGTTGGAGATACACCCGGAGCTGAATCCTAACAATAAAGAGTACTGGGAAAGCCGAGCTGGGGAGTACGATGCCGGGACACTGCCGCCCTGTTGCGACCTAGACCCGACGACCTCGGCGTTCCTGGAGCTGCTGGACAACATCCCCGGCAGGACCATCGAGACCGGCCTGGGCGTGTCCGCCAACGATGTACGCAGCGGCAAGTTTGGAGCGTTATCGCACAGCGCACTCAGGGAACTGGAAAAACTGGATAAGAACCAAAACTACCAATTGGTCTCCCGTGTTAAAGAGGAGAATGACTCAATGAGCGGATCATTGGCATGGTTCCCTGAAAACGGCGGCAGCCCCATTGAAATCGAAAGTTCTACAGAGGGAACGGTATTTCCGCCCAATGGCTCAGCGTTGCTTGAACATATCGACTTATCAATGCTTATACCCACCTATAACAACGAAGGGGTTTCTGCCAACGAACTGAGATCCGGAAAGTACGGGCGCCTTCCCCCGGAGATCAATCAGAGCCTTGAAAAACTACAGAACCATAAAGACTACGCGCTGACCACACTCTTTTCCCCCCCGCCCAATGAAGCGCCTTATATGGCCTGGGTTGAGAAAGAAACAGATGACACCGTGCTCATCCATCAAGATCCAAGCTACGCGATGTATTGACGCCGCCGTGTCACCCCTCGCAGAAAAACCCTGGACATGGCGTCTATCGAGCAGCGTGTTCAGGGGTTTTGCCCTCTTTGCCCAAACCATAATCCCGCAACTTGTTGGCAATCGTTGTATGGGAAACGCCCAAGCGCTTGCCCAACTGCCGACTGCTGGGATGTTCGGCATACAGACTTTCCAGCACGGCCTTTTCAAACCGGCCGACGATGGCTTCCAGGCCGCCCTCCAGAGAGAAATCGCCAAGCGGCTGACGCACGCCATAGTCCGGCAGACGAATGTGTTCAGCCTTGACCGTCCCGCCCTCACACAGCGACACCGCCTGGAACAGGACGTTTTCCAGTTGCCGTACATTGCCCGGCCAGTGGTAATGGCTGAGCCGCTCCATGGCCGCCGAAGCCAGTTTGGGCAACGGGCAGCCGATCTGCCGGCTGGCTTGATCGAGGAAGTGTTCCACCAGCGGCGCCAGGCCATCGAGGCATTCGCGCAGCGGCGGGATATGCAGCGACAGCACGTTCAGGCGGTGATAAAGGTCCTGACGGAATTCGCCCCGCGCGCAGAGTTCCGAGAGGTCCACCTGGGTTGCGCAGATCACCCGCACATCCAGGTACACCTCTTCATCGCTGCCGACTCGGCGAAAGCCACCGTCCTGCAGGAACCGCAGCAACTTCACCTGCAGGCGCGCGCTCATTTCCCCGACGCCATCAAGAAATAGCGTACCGCCCGCCGTCAGCTCCAGCAGCCCCAGCTTGCCCTCGGCCCGTGCCCCTTCAAAAGCGCCGGGGCCGTAGCCGAACAGCTCGGTCTCGGCCATCGACTCCGGCAAGCCGGCACAATTGAGCGCCATCAACGGCGATTGGCCACGAGGGCTGGCCAAGTGACAGGCGCGGGCAAGCAGCTCCTTGCCGGTGCCCGTTTCGCCTTCTATTAAGAGCGGCGCATCCAGCGGCGCCATGCGTCGGGCCTCACGGACCACGGCAGCCATGACCTTGGAACTCTGGAAGATGCTGTCGAAGCCACGCAGCTCCTGCTTGCGCACATTGTAGATGCGCTCACCGACGCGGTCGGCACGGTGCAGGGTCAACACTGCGCCGGCCATGGCTTCGCTGTCGTCGTGTTCGGCGGATTGCAGCGGCGCGATGTCCGCCAGGAATACGTCACCCTTGACCTTGACCCGCAGGCCATTGATCCGCGATTTGCTCGCGCGCACCAGTTCCGGTAAGTCGAAATCCTCGGCGTAGCGCGACAGCGGGATGCCCGGCACCTCGTCCACCCGCACCCCGAGCAACTGCGCGGCCGCGCGGTTAGCGGCGACGATCGAGCCGCCCATGTCGATGGACAGCACCGGAAACTCCAGGGCCCCGAGCAACGCATTGAGTTCCATGTGCCGACGTTCGCTGGGCATGAGCCCCACACGCTTTACGCCAAACACCCCGGCAATCGCCTCGAACTGCGGGCGCAAGGCCTGGAATTGCATGTTCACCAGATTCGGACAGAACAGGTAGATGGCATTGCCATGCTCACCGCCGACCTCGCCCTTGGCGACGTTGACGCCGTACTCCACCAACAGGTTGAGAATGTCCCGCAGGATGCCGATGCGGTTCTGGCAATGCACTTTGATACGCATGAAAAGGCCCGAAGAAGGGTAGGCGCCGCGTCTTTTTGTCGCTGGGCGCAGATAGTCGTCAAGATTATGTGACAGTCAGCCGTCTTTTCACAGCCCGACGCATCAATGAACGGCCAATCCGTAACGAATACTTTACGAATATCGGTAAACTTTCCTACAGCACCCTTGCGCAGGCCGCTGGAATCTCACCCCAATCGGGTTATCAATACGTACATCGCAGGACATAACAAAAACGAATGCCTAGCAGGAGAGCCGTATGAAGCAGACGCACTACGTGGCCCGCGAGCCCGATGCGCAAGGTTTTATCCACTACCCGCCGGAAGAACACGCGGTGTGGAACACCCTGATCACACGCCAGTTGAAGGTGATCGAGGGCCGGGCCTGCCAGGAATACCTGGACGGCATCGACAAGCTCGGCCTGCCCCTGGACCGCATCCCGCAACTGAGCGAAATCAACACGGTGCTGGCCGAGACCACCGGCTGGCAAGTCGCCCGCGTGCCGGCGCTGATCCCCTTCCAGACGTTCTTTGAGTTACTCGCCAACAAGCAGTTTCCGGTGGCGACTTTTATTCGCACCCGTGAAGAACTGGACTACCTGCAAGAGCCGGATATTTTCCACGAGATCTTCGGCCACTGCCCCCTGCTGACCAATCCCTGGTTCGCCGAATTCACCCACACCTACGGCAAGCTCGGCCTTGCGGCCACCAAAGAGCAGCGCGTGTACCTGGCGCGCCTGTACTGGATGACCATCGAGTTTGGCCTGGTGGATACGCCCGCAGGCCGGCGCATCTACGGTGGCGGTATTTTGTCGTCGCCCAAGGAAACGGTGTACAGCCTGTCGTCCGAACCCGAGCACCAGGCCTTCGACCCGCTGGAGGCGATGCGTACACCGTATCGCATCGACATCCTGCAACCGCTATATTTTGTCTTGCCCGAGCTCAAGCGCCTGTTCGATGTCGCCCAGGAAGACATCATGGGCATGGTCGAGCGCGGCATGCAGTTGGGTCTGCACGCACCGAAGTTCCCACCCAAACCCAAAGCGGCGTGAACCGTAGGTTTTGATACCAGGTGAATCTGTTCCCTGGCCCCGCGTTGCTTTAGGGTGACGCCACTGACGACCGTTTTCCAGACACTCGAATTCAGGACACCCCACATGACCACCTTGAACCAAGCCCACTGCGAAGCCTGCCGCGCCGATGCCCCGCAAGTCAGCGATGAAGAACTGCCGGTGCTGCTCAAGCAGATCCCCGACTGGAACATCGAAGTCCGCGATGGCGTCATGCAACTGGAAAAGGTTTTCCTGTTCAAGAACTTCAAGTTCGCCCTGGCCTTTACCAACGCCATGGGCGCCATCTCCGAAGCCGAAGGTCACCATCCTGGCCTGCTCACCGAGTGGGGCAAGGTCACGGTGACCTGGTGGAGCCACTCCATCAAAGGCCTGCATCGCAACGACTTCATCATGGCCGCGCGCACCGACGAAGTGGCCAAGGATGCCGAGGGCCGCAAATAATGCACTTCGATGCGATTGGCCGCGTGCCCGGCGACCCGATCCTCGGGCTGATGGACCTGTATGCCCAGGATGCCAACCCGAACAAGTTCGACCTCGGCGTGGGCGTGTACAAGGACGACCAGGGGCTGACACCGATCCTCCCTTCCGTGAAACTCGCCGAGCAGCGCCTGGTGGAGCAGCAAACCACCAAGACCTACATTGGCGGCCACGGCGACGCTGCGTTCGGCAGATTGATCAGCGAACTGGTGCTCGGCGCCGAGTCCACGCTGCTGCGCGCACACCGTGCCGGTGCGACCCAGACTCCAGGCGGCACCGGCGCCCTGCGCCTGAGCGCCGACTTTATCGCCCACAGCCTGCCCGGCCGCGGCGTATGGCTGAGCAACCCGACCTGGCCGATCCACGAAAGCATCTTCGCCAAGGCCGGGATCAAGGTCAGTCACTACCCTTACGTCGGCGCGGACAATCACCTGGATGTGAGCGCGATGCTGGCGACCTTGTCCACGGTGCCCGAGGGCGACGTGGTGCTGCTGCACGCCTGCTGCCATAACCCGACCGGTTTCGACCTGTCCCAGGCTGACTGGCGCCAGGTCCTGCAGATCGTGCGCGAGCGCCACCTGCTGCCGCTGATCGACTTCGCCTACCAGGGCTTTGGCGACGGCCTGGAGCAGGATGCCTGGGCGGTGCGCCTGTTCGCGAGCGAGCTGCCGGAAGTGTTGATCACCAGCTCCTGCTCGAAGAACTTCGGCCTGTATAGCGACCGTGTCGGCGCGCTGATCGTGTGTGCGGCGGATGCCGAAAAGCTGACGGATGTGCGCAGCCAGTTGGCGAATATCGCGCGCAACCTGTGGTCGACTCCGCCGGATCACGGCGCGGCAGTCGTCGCGACGATCCTCGGCGATGCCAAGCTAAAGGCACAGTGGAGCGACGAAGTCGAAGCCATGCGCTCGCGCATCGCACAGTTACGCGCCGGGCTGGTGGAGGCCCTCGCGCCACACGGGCTGGCCGAACGCTTTGCACATATCGGCGCACAACGTGGGATGTTTTCCTATACAGGCTTGAACGCCGAACAGGTCAAGCAACTGCGCGAGAAACACAGCGTGTATATGGTCAGTTCGGGGCGGGCCAACGTCGCGGGGATCGATGCGACGCGATTGACGCTGCTGGCGCAAGCCATTGCAGACGTTTCGCACACTTAACCGAAGAAAATGCAAAACCCAATGTGGGAGGGGGCTTGCTCCCGATAGCAATGGATCAGTCGCCAAATACAGTGACTGACACTGCGCAATCGCGAGCAAGCCCGCTCCCACTTGTTGGGCCGAGCCAGGCCTTAACCCGCGACCATCTCCGATTTCAGCTGCGCCTCTTTAGCCTGCGCATCCGCCAACCGATACAACTCGATATGCCCGTCCCAGTGCTCGATCAACGCCGAGCACGACTCCACCCAATCCCCGCAGTTGAGGTAATCCACCTCGCCCACCTTGCGAATCTCCGCATGGTGAATATGCCCGCACACCACCCCATGCAATTCGCGCCGGGTCACTTCATGGGCGATGGCTTCTTCGAAATCGCTGATAAAGCTCACCGCCGTCTTCACCTTGTGCTTCAGATACGCCGACAGCGACCAGTAACCGTAGCCATACCGCGCACGCCAGTGATTCAACCAACGGTTCAACGTCAGGGTGAACTCGTAGGCCGAGTCGCCGAGGAACGCCAGCCAGCGGTGATAGCGCGTGATCACATCGAACTGGTCGCCGTGGATCACCAGGAGATGGCGGCCATCGGCCGTGACATGGATGGCTTCGTCCACCAACTGGATGTTGCCCAGGATCAGCTTGGAGTAGCGACGCAGGAACTCGTCGTGGTTGCCGGTGACATAGATCACCTCGGTGCCGCGCTTGGCCATGGTCAACAGGCGGCGGATCACGTTGGTATGGGCCTGGGGCCAATACATGCCGCCGCGCAGTTTCCAACCGTCAATGATATCGCCCACCAGGTACACCTTGTCGGCGTGGTAGCCCTTGAGAAATTGCGCCAAGTGTTCGGCCTGGCAATCCCGAGTGCCCAGATGTACATCGGAAATCCACAGGGTACGAACCCGTTGCTTGCGGCTGGGTGTAGCGAATTCGGCACGGGTCATGGGCATCCCTCGACGGTGTTTTCGCGAGCTTGCGCCCTGGCGATTAATAGCCCATGACAGCTGTGCGTCAGTCTGATGACAGCGCCCGCCGACGGCGAAGCGTTGTAGACTGGCAACCTGCTGCCCAGGAGAGCGCGATGAGAGCGTCCCTCACGCTACGCCACTACATCGAAGCACCCATTGCCCACAGCCATGACCATGCGCAGTTGGTCTTCGGCCTGTCCGGGCACCTGGACCTTGAAGTGGAGGGGCGCGGCAGCCAGGTCCGCGAGAGCAGCGTGATGGTGTTGCCCTTCTCGGCCCACCACACCTGCGGCAGTCGCGATGGCAGCCGATGCCTGGTGCTGGACGTGCCCACCGAACACTGGGTGCTGCAATCGTTGGGCGAGCATGCCGATGCCAGCCGCCGCCTGCTCGACCAACCGGCGCGTCTGGCCCTGGATTCGCGGCAAAGCCAGTTGGTGCAATGGCTGGCGCACAGCCCGGTGGACGACCCGCTGATCGTCCAGCAAGGCGCGGTACTGCTGCTGGCCAGCCTCAATCATCCGCTGGCTCCCAGCGCGCCGGGCCGCCGCCTGCCCTATGCCGCGTTCAATGCACATATCGAACGGCACGCCGCCCACCCTCTGCAAGTCGCGGACCTGGCACGCCTCGCCGACCTGTCGGTGGCGCGCCTGCATGCCCGTTTCATCGCCGAGTGCGGGCAGACGCCCATGGACTTCATCCGCAGTCGCCGCCTGCATAAGGCCTTGGGCCTGTTAAGGGAAACGCCGTTGCCCATCGGCGAAATTGCCGAACGCGTCGGCTATGCCTCGCAAAGCGCGTTTGCCGCTGCGATGCTGCGCGAATTCGGCGCCGCGCCCAGCGCGCTGCGGCGCACCACAAAATAGCGAGTCCTGCGCTAAAAATCGCCAGTCGGGCGACAGACACTCACGCCCCCAGCCTCTAGACTGCGCGCCTGTCACCCCGTTGGTTCAAGGATCGCAATGACTCCCCGCTCAGCCCTCGGCGCCTTGCATATCGGCGCATTGATGTTTGGCCTCACCGGCGTATTCGGCAAACTCGCGGCCGCCTCGCCGACCATCATCGTGTTCGGCCGTGCCGCGTTTGCGGTGATTGCCCTGGCGATCTTTGCTCGGTTCGCCAGCAATGCGCCGTGGAAACAGCTGCAGATGCGCGACTGGCGCCGGCTGCTGATCAGCGGTGTATTGCTGGCGGCGCACTGGGTCACGTTCTTCATCGCGGTCAAAGTCGCCGGCGTGGCCGTCGCCACCCTGGGGTTTACCGCGTTCCCGGCGTTTACCGTGATCCTCGAAGGCTTGATCTTCCGCGAGCGCATCCGCGCCAACGAAGTGCTGCTGGTGGCCCTGGTCACGGTGGGCCTGGTGCTGGTGACACCGGACTTCAACCTCGCCAGCCAAGCCACGGGCGGCCTGCTCTGGGGCATCGCCTCGGGATTGCTGTTCTCCCTGCTGTCACTGAATAACCGCGCCAGCTCCGGGCGGGTTCCAGCGGTACAGGCGGCGCTGTGCCAGAACGTGGTGGTCGCGCTGTGCCTGCTGCCCGTGGCGGCGCCGGGGCTGGCGGATGTGCGCGCGCTCGACTGGCTGTGGATCGGCCTGCTCGGTGTGTTCTGTACCGGCCTGGCCCACAGCCTGTTTGTCGCCAGCCTCGCGGTGATCAAGGCCCGCACCGCGTCGGTGGTGTTCGCCATGGAACCGGTCTACGGCATCACCGTCGCCTGGCTGCTGTTTGCCGAAACCCCGACCTTGCGCATGCTGCTGGGCGGCGCGCTGATCATCGTCGCCATCGTGCTTTCCGGCCTGCTGGGCAGCGCCAGCCAGGCCAAACAGCCGGCTGCAACGGCCTGATCTATACTCTGCCCATCCGCAACAGTGTGTCGTCGTCGACGGATAAAGACTTCTCGACGACAGCCAGGGTGTTTAACGGTGCTGCAAGCGAGTGGTCACGCCATTAACGCTATGCAGGAGTTGCATCATGGAAACACTTATCAGCTTGCTGGTTCAGATCATCAGCGGTGCCGTCGGCGGTAATCTGGCGGGGATGACCAAGCAGAGCCTGGGCACCGGGCTCAATACCTTCCTCGGCGGTGTCGGCGGCCTGGTGCTGGGCCAGCTCGTCTCGGCGCTGACGGGCACATCCGGCGGCGAAGCCATGGATGTGGCGACGGTCGGCAGCAACATCGTTGGCGGTGGCGTCGGCGGCCTGGTGCTGACGTGGGTCGTCGGTTTCATCAAGAGCAAGATGGCCGCCAAGTAGGGGCGCATCGCCCGGTCACCGCCCCTGTGCGGCGGTGACCTTCACACCTTGCGATCGTTGTGCCCCAGGTCGCGCTGCGGGTCGATCTGGTCGCGCACGCGCTGCTTGAGCACCTTGGCCTCCGGAAAGCCGCCGTCAGCCTTACGCTCCCAGATCTGCACACCGTCGCAGGTGATGCGAAAAGCGCCGCCGGTAGCCGGTTCCAGCGCCACTTTGCCCAGGTCGTCGGCAAAGGTACTCAACAGTTCCTGGGCCAACCATGCGGCGCGCAACAGCCACTGGCACTGGGTGCAATAGGTGATGACGATCTCGGGTTTGTTCGGCGACATAATTTGACAGGTTCCTGGCGTAACGGGCTGGGAGGGTCGGGTGGCTATAATACCGGCCTTTATCGTCCAGCCCTGAGATTCATGATGCGCCGCCTGTTGTCCTGCCTGTTGCTGTGCCTGCTGCCCCTTCTTGCCGAGGCGGTTGAAACCCCACGCCCGAAAATCGGCCTGGTGCTGTCCGGCGGCGCCGCGCGCGGGCTGGCCCACATCGGCGTGCTCAAGGCCCTGGAGGAACAGGGGATTCATATCGATGCAATTGCCGGCACCAGCATGGGCGCGGTGATCGGCGGGTTGTACGCGTCGGGCTACAAGATCGATGAGCTGGAAAAGCTCGCACTGGGTATCGATTGGCAGCAGGCACTCTCCGATGCGCCACCCCGGGAGGACGTGCCGTTTCGCCGCAAGCAGGATGACCGGGACTTCCTGGTCAAGCAGAAACTCAGTTTCCGCGACGATGGCAGCCTCGGCCTGCCGCTGGGCGTCATCCAGGGCCAGAACCTCGCGCTGCTGCTGGAAAGCATGTTTGCCCACAGCAGCAACACGCGAAATTTCGACAAGCTGCCGATCCCCTTTCGCGCCGTCGCAACCGATATCACCACCGGCGAAAAAGTGGTGTTCAGCAAAGGCCACCTGCCCCAGGTGATCCGCGCCAGCATGTCGATCCCGGCCGTGTTCGCGCCAGTGGAACTCGACGGCCGGCTGCTGGTGGACGGCGGCATGACCGATAACATCCCGCTGGACGTGGCGCGGGAGATGGGCGTCGACATCGCCATCGTGGTGGACATCGGCACGCCGCTGCGCTCGCGCAAGCAACTGGCCACGGTGGTGGACGTGCTCAACCAGTCCATCACCCTGATGACCCGGCGCAATTCCGAAGAACAACTCAAGGCCCTGCACCCCAAGGATGTGCTGATCCAGCCGCCTCTGGCCGCCTACGGCGTCACCGACTTCGGCCGCGCCAAGGACATGATCGACGCCGGCTACCGCGCCACCCGCGCCCTCGATGTGCGCCTGGCCCACCTGCGTCCCGCCGAGCCGATCGACCCGGAACTGGTGGCCGCGCGCGCGCCGGGCGAACGGACCCCGATCATCACTGCGATCAGCGTGGAGAACGACTCGAAAGTCAGCGAAGACGTGATCCGCTACTACATCCGCCAAACCCTCGGCGAGCCGCTGAACCTGAGCCGCCTGCAAGTGGACATGGGCACCTTGTATGGCCTGGATTACTTTGAACAGGTGCAATACCGCGTGGTGAAAAAAGGCCACGACAACACCCTGGTGATCAGCGCACGCGGCAAACGCAGCGGCACCGACTACCTGCGCCTGGGCCTGAACCTGTCGGACGACATGCGTGGCGACAGCGCCTTCAACCTCGGCGCCAGCTACCGCATGAATGGCATCAACCGCCTCGGCGCGGAATGGCTGACGCGGGTGCAGATCGGCGATCGGCAAGAACTGTACAGCGAGTTCTACCAACCGATGGACACCGGCTCGCGCTATTTCGTCGCGCCTTACCTCAAGGCCCAGGCGCAGAATGTCGAACTGATTCTGGACAACGACCCCATCTCCGAATACCGCCTGGAACGCTACGGTTTCGGCCTGAACGTCGGGCGCCAGATCGGCAACAGTGGCGAGCTGCGTTTCGGCGTCGGCGAAGCCTGGGGCAAGGCGGATGTACGCATCGGCGACCGCGACCTGCCAAGCATGAGCTTCAGCGAAGGCTTCTACGAACTGAAGTACTCCTTCGACTCCCTGGACAACGTGTACTTCCCCCACACCGGCGAAGACATCGGCCTGGCTTGGCGCGAATTCGAACCAGGGCTGGGGTCCGATCAACGCTACCGGCAATGGGAATTCAAGCTGGACAAGGCCATGAGCCACGGCCCGGACACACTCGTACTGGGTGGCCGTTACGGACGCACCATGGACAATACGGACGTGGTGATATCCAGCTTCCTACTGGGCGGCGCACGGCAGCTGTCGGGCTTCCGCCAGGACGCGATCTCGGGGCAGAACGTCAGCTTGATGCGCGCCGTGTACTACCGCCGCCTGACGCCGCGCTCATACTTGCCGCTGGATTTCCCGCTGTACCTGGGCGCGTCGCTGGAACGCGGACGGGCGTGGAACAACGACAATGAGTTCGACAGCGGTTATATCAACGCCGCGAGTATTTTCCTGGGCTTCGACACACCGTTGGGGCCGCTGAATTTCAGCTACGGGTTCAACGACGACAATCAGCAGGCGGTGTACCTGAACCTCGGCCAGACCTTCTGAAACGCTGACCGTAAAAACCAAGATGGGAGCTGGCTGGCTTGCGATGGCGGTATTTCAGTCGCCAGATCAATTGACTGAATGTCCGTTATCGCAGGCAAGCCAACTCCCACCTATTCGATCTCTGTTGCGCCTGACGTCAGGACTTTTCCAGATTCGCCAGAATGTGCCCATGCACGCGCATGCACACCCGCAGGTCCTCTTCATTCACGCCCACGAACAACTCATGGCGCAATGCAGTGGCGATGGTTTCAATCTGCTCGATCAACGGTCGGGCGCTGTCACACAGCAGGATGCGCTTGGCGCGCCGGTCTTCCACCACCGCCTGGCGCTGCACCAGCCCTTGGCTTTCCAGGCTGTCGAGCAAGCGTGCCAGTGTCGGCCCTTCGACGCCGACACTTTGTGCCAGCTCACGCTGCGTCGGCGCTTCTTCGAAACGCGCCAAGTGCAGCAGCACCAGCCAGCGTGCCTGAGACAAGCCCAGCCCCGCCAAACGGCGATCCAGTTCGGCGCGCCAACCTCGGGACATTTGCGCCAACTGCATGCCAAAACGGTGTTGATCGGTTAACGGCATAAAAAACTCATGGTTTAGACTGAAAACAAAGTATGACTAATTATTAGTCAGCTAAGCATGAGCCATGTCAGTAGGCAAGCGCTCGTCTGTACTGATTCGTTTCATCGTCGCAATTGGCACACTAAATTTCGAACTCAGACTGCAACGCGGCACGCACACAGTACAAAACACCCTCGGGAACCCGCCCCGTGAACAACGGTGCAATCTCCGCAACTGGTGGCAGTTCGCCTTCACCGTCCAGGAAGGCATCCTGGATTTCACCGAGCAAATCTTCTGGCAAATCAAGGGCCTGCTCTAACGACAACTGTTGCTTACCGATGGATTCGGCCAGCAGCGTGTAGACGTTTTTTTCCGAGCATTGCAACTGGCCAGCGATCTGGATCGGGGTCATGCCGGCCCGCGCCAGGCTGATCAATTCGTGGCGAATATCGGCAATTTCCTTCGGCGCTTCGGCCTGGCCGCCGAGCACTTCGAGGAAGGCCTGGCCATAACGTTCCAGCTTGCGCGCGCCCACGCCACTGACCCGGCCCATTTCGGCCAGGGTGGTCGGCTGCTCGCGCAACATCTCCAGCAAGGTCGAGTCGGGGAAAATAACGTAAGGCGGCACGCTGTGTTCCTGCGCCAGTTTGCGCCGCAGGGCGCGCAAGGCTTCCCACTGTTCACGCTCCTCGAAGCGCACCAGTTGGCTGGCCTGGCTGGTACTGCTCTTGGCAGTGGTCTGCGGCTTGAGGTCGCGGCGCAGTTCCAGGCTCACTTCCCCCTTGAGCAACGGCCGGCAACTGTCGTTCAGGCGCAGGCCGCCGTAGCCTTCGATGTCGATGTCCACCAGGCCGCGCGCGACCATCTGGCGGAACAGCGATCGCCATTCGCCTTCGGCACGGGCCTTGCCGACGCCGTAGACCGAGAGTTTCTCGTGGCCGAAGCTGCGCACCTTCTCGTTGTCCTTGCCCAGCAACACATCCACCAGATGGCCGACGCCATAACGCTGGCCGGTGCGGTAGATGGCGGACAAACCCTGGCGCGCCGGTTCAGTGGCATCCCAGGTTTGCACGCCGTCGACACAGTTGTCGCAATGGCCGCAGGGTTCGGGCATGTCTTCGTCGAAATACGCCAGCAAGGTCTGGCGGCGGCAACGCGTCTCTTCGCAGAGTGACAGCATGGCGTCGAGCTTGTGCTGTTCCAGGCGTTTGTGGCGCTCGTCACCTTCGGAGTTCTGCAGCATTTGCTTGAGCATCACCACGTCTTGCAGGCCGTAGACCATCCACGCATCGGCCGGCAGGCCATCACGCCCGGCGCGCCCGGTTTCCTGGTAATACGCCTCGAGGGACTTGGGCAGATCCATATGGGCCACGAAGCGCACGTTGGACTTGTCGATGCCCATGCCGAACGCGATGGTTGCCACCATGATCAGGCCTTCCTCGTTGAGGAAGCGCTTCTGATGATAGGCACGCAAGTCGTTGGGCAAGCCTGCATGGTAGGGCAACGCCGGATAACCCTGCTCGCACAGGAAGGCGGCCACTTCGTCGACCTTCTTGCGCGACAGGCAATAGACGATGCCCGCATCGCTGCGGCGCTCGGACAGGAACGCCAGCAACTGCTTGCGCGGCTGCTCCTTGGGCACGATGCGATAGAAAATATTCGGCCGGTCAAAGCTCGACAGGAAGCGCTCGGCGTTCTGCAAATGCAGGCGCTCGACGATTTCTTCGCGAGTGCGCTTGTCGGCGGTGGCGGTCAGGGCGATACGCGGGACGTCGGGGAACAGTTCCGCCAACTGCCCCAACTGCAAATATTCGCGACGGAAATCATGCCCCCATTGCGATACGCAGTGCGCTTCATCGATGGCGAACAGGGCGATTTCCAGGCTCTGCAAGAAGGCCAGCATGCGCGGCTGCACCAGGCGCTCGGGGGCCAGGTAAAGCATTTTCACTTCGCCGCGCTTGATACGCGCGGCCAGGTCGCGCTGCTGTTCGGCGCTGAGCGTGGAGTTCAATGCGGCGGCAGCAACGCCGAGTTCCTCAAGGGTCGCCACCTGATCGTCCATCAGCGCGATCAACGGCGAGACCACCACGGCAAGGCCGTTACGCAGCAACGCCGGCACCTGGAAACACAACGACTTGCCACCGCCGGTCGGCATCAGGACGAGGGCATCACCGCCATTGGCCACGCGCTCAATGATCGCACCCTGGCGGCCACGAAAACTGTCGTAGCCGAAGATGTCCTTGAGGACGCGTTGAGCCTGCTCGAGCATGTAAAACTCCAAATATCGCCGAAATCCCTCCATACAGGCTGGCCGAAAAAGCGCGTATCTACGGAAAATAATCCGTAAGCGAAGTTTTCTCGGATTAGCGCTGGCCTGCAGGGGGCATCACAAAACGCGGCAGTATACCCGAGCGTCGGCCGGCAAAGGGCGCGGCTGACGAACAGCGGCCGCTATCTAAAACCGGCCAAATATGCAGTGTGGCTGGCCTGGGCGCTCAAGAAAGCCTAGAATTCAGCATCGTTTATTCCCAAGGTAGTCCTTCAATGTCCTTCGCTGAGCAACTAACCCGCCTGCAAGCCTTCCTCGACGCCGATGAGCTGCATGACGAGGCGCTGGACTACGTGGCCGCCCACGGCTACCTGACCGCCCTGTCGATTTCTTCCGACATCGTGCCGGACCGTGAGTGGATCGACGCCTTGTTCGCCGAAGAGCCTCATTACGCTGACGCCGCCCAGCGCGAAGAGATCGAAGCCACCCTGCTCGCCCTCAAGGCCCACATCGGTCGCCAACTGGCCTCCGACGAGGAATTCGAGCTGCCGTGCGACCTCGACCTGGGCGAAGAGCCGGACGACTCCGACCTGCGCGGCTGGTGCATCGGCTTCATGGAAGGTGTGTTCCTGCGCGAAGCCGCCTGGTTCGAAACCGCCGAAGAAGAAGTCAGCGAAATGCTGCTGCCGATCATGGTCGGTTCGGGCCTGTTCGACGACCAGCCGGAGTTCTCCGACATCGCCGCCGACGCCAATCTGATGGACGACATGATCGTACAGATCCCGGAAGCCCTGACCGCCCTGTACCTGCTGTGCAACGCACCCGACGAAAAACCGGCGCTCCTCAAGCCACGTCACCACTGAGTCGCACGCCCGTGATCGCCATGGGCAAGCGCTCGCCGCTCCTGCGTTACGCACTGCTGGCCATCGGCTGGCTGAGCGTAGCGCTGGGGGTGATCGGCATATTCCTGCCGGTATTGCCCACCACCCCCTTCCTGCTTCTTGCCGCCGCCTGCTTCGCGCGCAGCTCCCCGCGTTTCTATGCCTGGCTGGTGGAACACCCGCGCCTGGGCCCATGGATTCGTGACTACCTGGACGGCAATGGCATCCCGCTCAAGGGTAAGGTCTACGCCATCGGCCTGATGTGGCTGAGTATCGGTTTTTCCTGCTACCTGGTGCCTCTGCCGTGGGCCCGCGGCTTCATGCTGACCAGCGCGGTGCTGGTGACGATCTACATCCTGCGCCAGAAAACCCTGCCGCCGCGCTGAGCCTCTTTAACACCGTGCCCTGCGACATTAGTGCTCACAAGACCTTGGTCGACACTGACTAATCCCCAGGCATCATGCGAGACTGTCCAACCGGGCCCGAAATGCCTGGGCGTGTTTCTGTCCGGAGTTACCATGACGCTGTCCAGCGGGCTGATCGCCGCCGTTGCCTTGGCCTATATGGCCATTATGTTTTCCATCGCCTTTTACGGTGACCGCCGCCATGCGCCGTTGCCGCCGCGCATGCGTGCCTGGGTGTACAGCCTGTCGTTGGCCGTTTATTGCACCAGCTGGACCTTCTTCGGCGCCGTAGGCCAGGCGGCCGAACAACTGTGGGCGTTTATACCTATCTACCTGGGACCGGTGCTGTTACTGGTATTCGCCCCCTGGGTCCTGCAAAAGATGATTCTGATCAGCAAGCAGGAAAACATCACCTCCATCGCTGACTTTATCGCCGCACGCTACGGCAAATCCCAGTCGTTGGCGGTGGTGGTCGCGCTGATCTGCATGGTCGGCGTGTTGCCTTACATCGCCCTGCAACTGAAGGGCATCGTACTCGGGGTGAACCTGCTGATCGGCGCCGGCGCGGATACCACCGGCACCCGCGCCCAGGACACGGCGCTGATCGTATCGCTGGTGCTGGCGCTGTTCACCATTGTCTTCGGTACGCGCAACCTCGACGCCACCGAACACCACCGCGGCATGGTGCTGGCGATTGCCTTCGAGTCGCTGGTCAAGCTGTTCGCGTTTCTCGCAGTCGGCGTGTTTGTGACCTACGGCCTCTACGACGGTTTCGACGACTTGTTCAGCCAGGCGATGTTGGCACCACGCCTGGAGGAATACTGGAACGAAACCGTCAACTGGCCAACGATGGTGGTACAGACCGGCGTCGCGATGATGGCGATCATCTGCCTGCCCCGGCAGTTTCACGTCACCGTCGTGGAAAACATCGACCCCCAGGATTTGCGCCTGGCCAAATGGGTTTTCCCTGCGTACCTGATCCTCGCCGCGCTGTTTGTCGTACCAATCGCCCTCGGCGGCAAAATGCTCTTGCCCGGCTCGGTGCTACCCGATTCCTACGTGATCAGCCTGCCCTTGGCTGAGGCCCATCCGATCCTCGCCCTGCTGGCGTTCATTGGCGGCGCGTCAGCCGCCACCGGCATGGTGATTGTGGCGAGCATCGCGTTGTCGACCATGGTGTCCAACGACATGCTGCTGCCTTGGCTGTTGCGCCGCTCCAGCGCAGAACGGCCGTTTGAAGTATTCCGCCACTGGATGCTCTCGGTACGCCGCGTCAGCATTGTGCTCATCCTGCTGCTGGCGTATGTCAGCTACCGATTGCTCGGCTCCAGCGCGAGCCTGGCGACGATCGGCCAGATTGCCTTCGCCGCGGTGACCCAACTGGCACCTGCCATGCTCGGCGCGCTGTATTGGAAACCGGCGAATCGACGCGGCGTGTTTGCCGGCTTGGCGGCAGGCACGTTCCTGTGGTTCTACACCTTGGTCCTACCGGTTACCGCGAAAAGCCTGGGCTGGTCGCTCAGCCTTTTCCCCGGTCTGACCTGGTTGCATTCCCACCCGCTCGGCTTGCCCCTCACGTCGCTGACCCTGGGCACCGTGTTCTCCCTGGCGGGCAACTTCACACTGTTCGTCTGGGTTTCGATGCTTTCGCGTACCCGGGTGTCCGAACACTGGCAGGCCGGGCGCTTCATCGGCCAGGAAACCAGCCAACGCGCCAGCACTCGCTCCATGTTGTCGGTCCAGATCAGCGACCTGCTGAGCCTGGCCGCGCGCTTTGTCGGCGAAGAACGCGCGCAGCAGAGTTTTATCCGCTTCGCCTATCGCCAGGGCAAAGGCTTCAACCCCAACCAGAATGCCGATAACGATTGGATCGCGCATACCGAACGCCTGCTGGCGGGTGTACTCGGCGCCTCCTCGACTCGCGCAGTCGTAAAGGCCGCGATTGAAGGTCGGGACATGCTGCTGGAGGACGTAGTACGGATCGCCGACGAAGCCTCCGAAGTGCTGCAATTCAATCGAGCCCTGCTACAAGGCGCCATCGAAAACATCACCCAGGGCATCAGCGTGGTGGATCAGTCCCTCAAGCTGGTGGCGTGGAACCGCCGTTACCTGGAGCTGTTCAACTACCCCGAGGGATTGATCAGCGTCGGCCGGCCGATTGCCGACATCATTCGCTATAACGCCGAGCGCGGCTTGTGCGGACCGGGCGAAGCCGAAGTGCATGTGGCGCGACGCCTGCACTGGATGCGCCAAGGCCGCGCGCACACCTCCGAACGCCTGTTCCCGAATGGACGGGTGATTGAACTGATCGGCAACCCGATGCCCGGCGGCGGTTTCGTCATGAGCTTCACCGACATCACCGCGTTCCGCGAGGCCGAACACGCACTGACCGAGGCGAACGAGGGCTTGGAACGACGGGTCACCGAGCGGACACACGAGCTGTCGCAGCTCAACGTGGCGCTCACCGATGCCAAGGGCGTGGCCGAGTCCGCGAACCAATCGAAGACGCGCTTTCTCGCAGCGGTCAGCCATGACCTGATGCAACCGCTGAACGCTGCACGCCTGTTCTCCGCCGCCCTCTCCCACCAGAACGACGGCCTGTCGAGCGAAGCCCGGCAACTGGTGCAACACCTCGACAGCTCGCTACGTTCCGCCGAAGACCTGATCAGCGACCTGCTGGACATCTCACGCCTGGAAAACGGCAAGATCAACCCGCAACGCCAGCCGTTCGTGCTCAACGAACTGTTCGACACCCTCGGCGCCGAATTCAAGGCGCTCGCCCAGGAACAAGGCCTGCGCTTCCGCTTGCGCGGCAGTCATTTGCGCGTGGACAGTGACATCAAGTTGCTGCGCCGGATTTTGCAGAACTTTCTGACGAACGCGTTCCGCTATGCCGACGGCCCAGTGCTGCTGGGTGTACGCCGACACCAAGGCGAGTTGAGCCTGGAGGTCTGGGATCGCGGCCCCGGCATTCCGCTGGATAAACAGAAGGTGATTTTCGAGGAGTTCAAACGCCTGGACAGCCACCAGACCCGCGCCGAAAAGGGCCTCGGCCTGGGCCTGGCGATTGCCGATGGCCTGTGTCGCGTATTGGACCATCGCCTGAGCGTGCGCTCATGGCCGGGCAAGGGCAGCGTATTCAGCGTGCGCGTGCCGCTGGCTCGCAACCAGACCAGCATACCGATCAAGACCGCGCAGGAAACCGGTCTGCCCCTGAGCGGCGCGCGGGTGCTGTGTGTGGATAACGAAGAAAGCATCCTGATAGGCATGCGCAGCCTGCTGACGCGCTGGGGCTGCGAAGTATGGACCGCCACCGACCAGGCACAGTGCGCGGCGCTGCTGGCCGACGGCGTGCGCCCACAACTGGCGCTGGTGGATTACCACCTGGACCACGGCGAAACCGGCACGGAGTTGATGGGCTGGCTACGCACACAGTTGGCGGAGCCGATTCCCGGCGTGGTCATCAGCGCCGACGGTCGTCCGGAGATGGTGGCGCAAGTGCATGCGGCGGGGCTGGATTATCTGGCCAAACCGGTGAAGCCGGCGGCGTTGCGCGCCTTGCTCAGCCGGCATCTGCCCCTTTGATCAGCCACCTATTCGGGCAGGTGCGCCACCCCGTCGGAGTCGGTCATTGCCCGCTCCAGCAGGTCGGCGGGCAAGCTCTTGCTGGCGCGGGCGCCGAGCAACCTTAACTGTTCGGTGCGGCTGACCAGATTACCGCGACCATCTGTCAGCTTATTCCGCGCTGCGCTGTAAGCCTTATCCAATTGCTGCAGACGGTTGCCCACTTCATCCAGGTCCTGGATAAACAGCACGAACTTGTCGTACAGCCAGCCGGCGCGCTCAGCGATTTCCCGGGCGTTCTGGCTCTGGCGTTCCTGCTTCCACAGGCTGTCGATGACCCGCAGGGTGGCGAGCAAGGTGGTGGGGCTGACGATGACGATATGACGGTCGAAGGCTTCCTGGAACAGGTTGGGCTCAGCCTGCAAGGCCGCCGAAAAAGCGGCTTCAATCGGCACGAACAACAACACGAAATCCAGGCTGTGCAAGCCCTCCAGGCGTTTGTAGTCCTTACCGGCCAAGCCTTTGACGTGATTGCGCAGAGACAGCACATGCTGTTTGAGCGCCGCCTGGCCGATCACCTCGTCGTCCGCCGCCACGTACTGCTGATAGGCCGTCAGGCTGACCTTGGAGTCCACCACCACCTGCTTGTCACCGGGCAACATGATCAGCACGTCCGGCTGGAAGCGCTCACCGTCCGGACCTTTCAGGCTGACCTGGGTCTGGTACTCGCGGCCCTTCTCCAGGCCGGCGTGTTCCAGCACGCGCTCAAGGATCAGTTCACCCCAGTTGCCCTGGGTCTTCTGGCCTTTCAGCGCACGGGTCAAATTCGTGGCTTCGTCCGACAGACGCAGGTTCAGTTGCTGCAGGCGTTCAAGCTCCTTGCCCAGGGAAAAGCGCTCGCGGGCTTCATTCTGATAGCTTTCTTCGACACGTTTTTCGAAGGACTGGATGCGTTCTTTCAAGGGATCGAGCAACTGTCCGAGGCGCTCCTGACTGGTTTCGGCGAAGCGCTGTTCGCGCTCGTCGAAAATCTTCCCGGCCAGTTCGGCGAACTGCGCCCGCAATTCGTCCCGCGAGCCCTGCAGGTCGGCGAGGCGTTGCTGATGGCTGTCCTGTTGCTCGCGCAGCTCCGCACGCAAGGCCGCCGACAACGCGTCAAGGCGACGCAGTTCGGCTTCCTTGGCGCTGCGGTCGAGGTTCCAGGCGTGGGCGGCGTCGCGGGCATTGTCGCGATCGATCTGCAGCAATTCGACTTCGCGGCGCACGGCGGCCAGGTCTGCCTGCTTGGCGGCGTTGGCCTGGCTGAGGTCGCTGATTTCGTCACGGCTGGCGTCCAGTTGGGCCGCCAACCCTTCCTGGGCCAGTTGCGCGGTGGTCAGGCGCTCTTCAAGCAATTCCCAGCCAGCCATGCGCGCGGCCAGACGGCGCTGGAGCTGCCAGCACACGGCCAATAACGGCACTGCCGCGCCAGCAATTCCCAGGGCAATACTGGTCCAGTCAAAAGCCATAGCCATGTCTGCCATCACCGAAAAAGAGCAAGGTTAACCAAGCAAGGGGGTTGAGGACAGCTCAGTCTTCGACCTGGCCCAATTCACGCTGGGCGCGGCGGTCACCGGCACGGGCAGCCAGGCGCAGCAGTTCGTGACCGATGCGGCGGTCGCGGGCATTGTCGCATTCGCGGCACATCAATTGGCCGAGTCGGCTTTGCGCTGCGACCACGCCATCACGGGCCGGCTGTTTGAGCAAGCGCCCGGCAAAATGTTTGATGTTGGTGCTGTGACCAAGACGCGGGCTGTCGAGCAACCACAAGGCCACTTTCAAGGAGAAACGTTTGGGTGGGGTAACAACCGGAGGGGTGTCGGTAACAGAAGATGATACTGAGCGAAACTTCATAAAGCACTGCGGGACAGAACGGAAGGCGCGCCACTCTACTCTTTTTTTCGTACAGGTAAAGCCGAAAAAACCCTGCACGCCCGTGCTAGAGCAAGCGCTCGGGACAATCCACAGAAGCTGTGGATAACTCAGTGGACAACCCACCTTTAACTCGCGCAAAGCCCCATGGAATGGGGGCCGCAGTCAAACTGACGATTTTTTCACCAATAAAAAAAAGCGATATTTTTCATTGACTTAAATTTTCATTACAGGCAAATGGGGCCAGATGGAAACACTTGACAGAACGGTGACACATACCGTGAACAATGTGTACAAGTCCCTTTGCTCCGGTTATATCGCCAAGGTTTTTTGATCCGACACGGCTTGAACATGTTACCGGCACGGCCAGGCAGGGACTTTTCAAATTCAATGCGGGTCGCCACACTGCCGCACCTACAACGCAACCATGTACGGGTCGATGAAAGGAATTCTGTTATTCACCGTGTTGCTGCTGGCCATTTGCGCGACCTCCCTGGGAATCAACGCCGCTCTGCCTTCGCCGGACGGCGCATTGTTTGCGATCGCGATCCTGCTCTCCGCCGCGTTCACCGCCGCCAGCCTGTGCATCGAGTTGGGCGAGGGCCGGATCAATGACATGGGCGACGTCTTGAAAATGATCGAGACCGGCCAGTCCCTGCGCCTGACCCTGGCCGCGTATGCGCTGGGCTGCTCGCTGGCGGCAGCGGTCACGGTGCTGGTGTATCACGGGATGCTGGAGGGCTGACTGAAGTTTTTTTACCGATACGCTTCCATTCCCCGTTTCGATCCGTTACTATCCGCGGCGTTAGTACCAAGCTGAAAGTCAATTCTGGTCGAACAACTCCCCTGAACAACACGGGATCGACCACCTTGATGGTTTCCAGGTATCACTTGCGACGACACAGCCTTTGAACAAGCAAAGGGTGTCGCGAAGTCTCAATACTCTGACCGAACCAACCTGCCAATTGATCAGGATCTTCACCCCGGGCCCAGAACCTTAGCCCCTGTTGTGTTGCCTGCCCTCCTAAGTACCTACCTGCCAGCCCAAGCGCGCCTAAACTATTAGCGCTTCAAACTGGCTGCTTTGTTCCAGTCGGGTTCTTCGTTCGATCAATAGTGATCGACGTCACTGGAACGTTTTAACGTTGCGCGGTTCTTAACCGTGTCATTTGTAGGAACACCCATAATATGTCCACTCAAATCCATACTCAGGACGCCATTCGCGCCCTCACCAACGCTTTTGCACCAATGAACTGCCTGATCATGGCCGCTCGCAAAGGCTGCTTCAGCTTCACCCTGGTCAACGAACACGGCATCGCTCGTCACAGCGAACGCCTGTACCCCGATCAATACTCCAGCGCAGAGCCGCTGCAGGCCGTGATCGAGCGTACCCGTCAGGCACTGATTGCCTGATCGACCGAAGTCGCTGAAACCCAAAAACCCTGTTTAACAAGCAGGGTTTTTTATTGCCCGGTATTCAGGTTTTGAATATTTGCACTCAGCACGAATAGATATAAACGTTATAACTGAATAAAGAAGATGTTTTTAAAACAGTCCTTTACACCACGAATATGACACTACACTTCAACTCAAGCGGCATGATCCGCTTCCGACGGGCCTGAGATCCGATCCACCGCTGCCAAGCCCCCACCCGCTCAGGCTTCGTCGACCACTTTCACGGACAGAGGCGAGTATGGGTATCGCTGCCAGCGAATTGTGTCGTTATGTGATCAGGCCGACGCTTGTTTACCTCGGGCGCCACAACCAGACCGCTGAATCCCTGCTGCTGGGTATTGCCGCCAGCCAGTCGGAACTTGGCTCCGCCTTGCACGACCGTCGCGGCCACGGCCTCTACAGCATCTCCGACCAGCGTCACCGCGCCCTATGGGACACCTACCTGGCGCTGGACCCCGAACGCGCCAGCCTGGTACGCGGCCTGGCCAGCCAGCACGCCTTCCTTGGCGCGCCCCAGCTTGAGCTGACCGTCAACCTGCGTTATGCCACCGCCATCGCCTGGTTACTGGTGGAACAACAGCGCCCCGCCTTGCCCGAACCGGGTGACGTATTGGCCATGGCGCGTATATGGAAAGAAATATTCCACCCTCAAGGCCGTCTTCGCGATTTCACCCACGCCTGGAAAACCTGTGTTTCATCCATGAATCAGGTGACCTGCTGATCGGGCAATTTACAAAATCCGGCAAAATGCGGCGATTTTGGTAGGATTGTCCTACAAAACAGCTCTATCTCCTGTGTTACAGCCTATAGCGCGATATGTAATTTGTTGATACTTTCCGCTGCGGTGATCACACGGAGTTCTAATAATGAAAAAAGTAATGCTCAAGACCACACTTAGCCTCGCCGTTGCCATGGCCTCTTCCTACGTCTTCGCAAGTGGCTTTGCCCTTAACGAACAAGACGTCGCCGGGATGGGTACGGGCTTCGCAGGACGCTCTTCTACTGCCGAAAACGCAAGCACTGTCTACGGTAACCCAGCCGGTATGGCTCGCCTGGAAGGCCAACAAATTACCGGCGGTTTCGCGGTGATCGATGCCTCCACCGATATCAAAGATGCCGGCGGCCGTTCCAGCGGGACCAACAAAGGCGACATGGTGCCTTTCACTGGCGTGCCTTTCGGCTTCTACACCAACAAACTCAACGATCAATGGTCTATCGGCTTCGGTGTTTATGCACCGTTCGGCCTGAAAACCGACTACGAAAGTGGTTTCCAGGGTCGCGGGTTTGGCAACAAGAGCGAAGTATCGGTCATCACCTTCCAACCGACTGTCAGCTACGCGTTCAATGATCGCGTGTCCATCGGTTTTGGTCCGACCATCAACCGTATCGACGGCACCCTGGAATCGCGGCCGAGCCTGGCTGGCCTGGGGATGCCAGGCGACAACAAAGTCAAAGTCAAAGGCGACGACACCGCCCTGGGCTTTAACGCCGGTATCCTGGTTCAAGCCACCGATACCACTCGCGTCGGCCTGACCTATCACTCGAAAGTGAAGTACAAACTCGAAGGCCACACCGACGTCACCAAAGCGTCCACGGTTCCATCGGGAGTGCTGGCCAATAACCGCTACGACGCCTCATTGAAAGTCGATACGCCTGAATCCTGGGACCTGTCGGTGACTCAAGACCTCAGCGACGCCTGGAAACTGTATGCGGGTGCGACCTGGACTCGTTGGAGTCGCTTGAAAGACATCATCATCAAAAACGAAGGTGTGACAGCGACTAACGGAGGCGGACTGGCACCTGCGCTTGTCGGCACTATCACTGAACCGCAGAACTGGCACGACACCTGGGCTTACGCCTTGGGTACCTCGTATCAGCTCACCAAGCAGGTGGTACTGCGTACCGGCCTGTCCTTCGACCAGTCGCCAACCAACAACACCGATCGTTCGCCGCGCATTCCTACCGGTGACCGGACCATCTTCAGTGTTGGTATGGGTTACGCAGTGATGGATAACATGACCGTTGACCTGGCTTACTCCTACCTCAAGGAAGAGCCGGTCAAAGTCAACAAATCCAACGCGCTGGGTTCCTACAGCTCCAAATATGAAAACAGCGCCAACGGTTTCGGCCTGGGTGTGACTTACAAGTTCTGACCTGCTCGCGCATAAAAAGGCCCCGCTCTCCGGCAAAGGAGGCGGGGCTTTTCAATGGGTAACGATCAGGGTTTCGACGCCAACGCTGCCTCTACCGCCTTGAGCAAGTCCGGGCTGTCCGGCTTGGTCAGGCTGGAAAAATTGGCAATCACCTTGCCCTGGCGATCCACCACGTACTTGTAGAAATTCCACTTCGGCGCGCTGCTCTGCTGCGCCAGCACCTTGAACAGATGCACTGCGTCCGGCCCCTTGACCGCCTGCGGCTCGGTCATGGTGAAGGTGACGCCATAATTCACGTAGCAGACCTTGGCGGTTTCCTCGCCGGTCTTGGCTTCCTGCTTGAAGTCATCGGACGGCACACCAATCACTTCCAGCCCCTGGTCCTTATAGCGCTGGTACAGAGCCTCAAGGCCTTTGAATTGCGGCGCAAAGCCGCAGAAGCTGGCGGTATTGACGATCACCAAAGGCTTGCCGGCAAAGCGTTGGCACAGGTCGATGGATTCCTTGGCGCGCAACTTGGGCAACTGCCCCTCCAGCAACGGCGGGCAACTGGCGGCCATCGCCGCACCGCTAAAAGCAGCCATCAGGACGGGTACTGCAAGCCAGCGCATCTGCATGTCGTGTGTCCTTCAAAATAGTCAGACCACGAACTTAACAGATCGACATACCCAGTTGCATCAACGCCAGCCCACCGCGCTGCCAGCCCCACCACGCCAGAAGCAGCAGCAGCGTTGCCACCGCTGCCCCAACGAACCAATACCCATTGGAACTCATGCCGCCTCCATCTGCGTCTGCAACCGCGCCACCGGCCGCTCGCGCACCGGCCAGTTCAGGGCGGCGGCGAGCAGGCTCAAGAGAATCGCCACTTGCCAGATCAAATCGTAGTTGCCGGTTCGATCATAGACCACCCCGCCCAACCAGCCACCGAGGAACGAACCGAGCTGGTGGAACAGGAACACGATCCCACCGAGCATCGAGAGGTTTCGCACACCAAACAGCGTGGCGACCGTGCCGTTGGTCAGCGGCACGGTGGACAGCCACAGGAAGCCCATCGCCATACCGAACAGGTAGGCCGTGACTTCAGTCACCGGCGCCCACAGGAACAGCACGATCACCACCGCGCGCAACAGATACAAAGCGGTCAGCAGGCGCGGCTTGGACATGCGCCCGCCAAGCCAGCCGGCGGTGTAGGTGCCGGCGATATTAAACAGGCCAATCAAGGCCAATACGGTGGTGCCGGTAGTCGCCGGCAAATGCTGATCGACCAGGTAGGCCGGCAGATGCACGCCGATAAACACCACTTGGAAACCGCAGACGAAAAAACCGAACGCCAGCAACCAGAACCCGGAGTGAGAACAGGCTTCCTTCAGTGCTTCACGCAAGGTTTGCTGGCCAGCCATCACAGGCAGCGGCCGATCCTTGAGCATGCTCACCAGCGGCAGAATCAGCGCCACCATCAAGCCCAACGCCAGCAGCGCCGCCGACCAGCCCAACCAACTGATCAAACCCAGGGTGCCCGGCACCATGGCGAACTGGCCGAAAGAACCGGCAGCGCTGGCAATGCCCATCGCGATGCTGCGTTTTTCCGGCGGCACCGCACGGCCGACCACGCCCAGGATCACCGAGAATGAAGTGCCGGACAGGCCGATACCAATCAACAAACCGGCGCTCAACGACAGTGACCAGGCCGAGTCGGACATGCCCATCAATACCAGGCCGACGGCGTACAACACCCCGCCAACCAGCACGGCCTTGCTCGCCCCAAAACGGTCGGCCAGGGCGCCGGTGAACGGCTGCGCCAGGCCCCAGATCAGGTTCTGCAGGGCGATAGCGAAGGCAAACGTCTCACGGCCCCAGCCGAACTCGGCGCTCATCGGTGCCAGGAACAGACCGAAGCCATGCCGTACACCCAGCGACAACGCCAGGATCAGCGCACTTCCCACAAGAATCCAGCCACTGGTGCGCCACATCGAGGTCATTTCTTATTCTCCATTTACGGGTATATACCCGCTTGTAGTCGGACAAACCCGCGCTCAGGCAAGTTCATCCAGCAAGGCCAACAGGGTTTCGCGTTTTTCCGCGCCCAGCCGATCAATCAATTTCTGCTGCGCCGCTTCCCACGCTGGCAACGCTGCGGCCAGTCGTTCTGCACCGGCTTCGGTCAACAGCACCAGGCGGTTGCGCAGATCGTCGCCTTCGACCAACCGCACCAGGCCTTCGCCTTCCAGCACGCGCAGGTTGCGCCCCAAGGTACTGCGATCCAGGCCCATGGCGTCGGCCAGGCTGGAAATGCTCGGTTGATCGAGACGCTGCAAATTGCACAGCAGAGAATACTGGGCGACGTTGATCCCGAAGCCGTCGAGAGCGCCGTCGTAATGCCTGCTGACGCCACGGGCGGCACGTCGCAGGTTGGTGCATAAACATTGGGAGGCAAGCATGGACCGTGTATATACCCGCGATTAAGGAAATGCAAGCAAGTGTTACAGCGCCAGCCCGACCACAACCGCCACTTCCAGCAGCTCCAGCAGGGCGCCAGCGGTGTCCCCGGTGGTGCCGCCGAGACGCCTGACCATCAGCTGACGCAAGCCGATAAAACACAGCGCCGCGAGCAGCACCGCGATCCCACCGCTGAAACCACCGATCAGCAGGCAGGCCAGGCCGCTGAGGATCAGCACCTGCTGGCCGACAATCCTTGGTAAGTGATCCGACAATGCCTGGCCCAATCCTCCGGCACGCACATAGCGCGTGGTGAGAAACAGCGCGAGCATCGACGCACGCCCGATCAGCGGCGCGAGGATCAGTGCCGCGCCGTTGTGCTGCTCGATCAGCGCCACCAAGGCGGTGAACTTGAGCAGCAATACCAGGCCGAGGGTGACCACGGCGATCGGCCCGCTGCGCGGGTCCTTCATGATGGTCAGGGTGCGTTCGCGATCGCCAAACCCACCGAGCCAGGCGTCGGCGCTGTCCGCCAGCCCGTCCAGGTGCAAGCCGCCGCTGAGCAACACCCAGGCCGTCAGTAACAACGCGGCGTGCAGCAACAACGGCGCGCCCGCCAACGCGAGGTTCAGGCCCCACAACAGCAGGCCGAACAACAGGCCCACCAGCGGATAAAACAGCAGTGAGCGCCCCAGTTCCTGCGGTTGCGGCATGCCCGGCAGACGAATCGGCAGGCTGCTCAGGAACTGCAGGGCGATCCAGAACGGCAGCATGTTCAGCACCCTTCCTTCAACGCACCGTCGGCCGCAACCTGCAGGCTGAACAGTGCGCCATGGGCGACTTCGACATTCAGCAACTGCGCTCGGGGTAAACCGCGCGCCCGGGCCAGCAGCAGACGCATCACGCCACCGTGGCTGATCAACAACACACGCTGTCCGGCATAAGCCTGATGCAAGCGTGAGACCGCGCCGAGAACCCGATCGGAAAAGTCGCTGACACGTTCACCGTCAGGTGGCGTGAAGCTATAGGGGTCGGCCCAGAACGCGCCCAGCCCGTCGGCGTCGGTATCCATCAACGCCGCCGCGCTCTGCCCTTCCCAGGCGCCGAAGTGCAATTCCTGCAGGGCCTTTTCCAGGCTCACCGGCACGTTGAGTGTTGCGCCCAGTTCTTGCGCGAACCGCGCACACCGCTGCAGCGGCGAACTGATCAATCGGTCCCATGGGCCCTGTCCGGCCACCGCAGCGCGCATCTGCGCCCAGCCGTTTTCAGTGAGCGCATCGTCAAGGCTGCCGCGCAGGCCACCGCCCAATTCGGTTTCGCCATGGCGCAACAGGTCCAGGTGCAAGGTCATGCCGGGCGGTCCGCCACGGCGGCTTCGGCGAATGTCGCCATCTGCCCGTGCAGCGCGCAGGCCAGGCGCAGCAGTGGCACCGCCAACGCCGCGCCGCTGCCTTCGCCGAGCCGCAGGCCGAGTTCGAGCAACGGTTGCGCGTCGAGGCAGTGCAGCACATGGCGATGGCCAGGCTCGGCGCCGCGATGGCCGAACACCAGCCACTCCCGGCACGCCGGGTTCAGCCGCGTGGCGACCAACGCGGCGACGCTGCAGATAAAGCCGTCCACCAGCACCACGATGCCGTCCTGGGCGCAGGCCAGATAGGCACCGACCAACGCCGCGATCTCCAACCCGCCGAGGTTGAACAGGGTGTGCAGCGCATCACCGCGTTGTGCGGCATGCACCGCCAGTGCGCGTTCGATGACAGCGACTTTGTGACTGACACCTTGGGCATCCAAGCCGGTACCCGGCCCGGTCAAATCACTCACCGGGCAATCAAGCAAGGCACACGCCAACGCGCTGGCGGCGGTGGTGTTGCCGATCCCCATCTCGCCGCCGATAAACAGCTGCGCGCCGCTCGCCAACGCACGGCGCGCGCTGTCGCGACCGGCCAGCAGCGCCAGCCGCCCTTGCGCCTCGGTCATCGCCGGGCCGTTGACGAAGTTGGCGGTGCCCGCTGCGATATTCAGGTGACGCACGCCGGGCAGGTTCAGCGACGGCGTCACCGTGCCGAGGTCGATCACTTCCAACTGCGCCGCCAGTTGCTGCGCCAATACGCTGATGGCCGCACCGCCGGCGACAAAGTTATGCAGCATCTGCCCGGTGACTGCCTGGGGATACGCCGACACACCTTCGGCCACCACGCCGTGGTCGCCGGCAAAGATGGCGATCCACACCTGCTCCATCGCCGGTTTGACCTGGCCTTGCAGGCCGGCCAACTGCACCGCCAACGCTTCCAGGCGACCGAGGGAGCCGGCAGGCTTGGTCAATTGCTGTTGGCGCGCCAAGGCATGCTGATACGCCGAAGCGTCGCTGGCCTTGCACGGGTTGAGCCACCAGGTTTCCGTCATAACGCAGTACCTTTCAAAGTCAGGGGCAGGCCGGCAACGGTCAGGACAACGCGCTGACACCGTTCGGCCAAGGCTTGATGCAGCCAACCGGCTTCATCCACATAGCGGCGAGTCAATTCACCCAGCGGCACGACACCCAAACCGGTCTCGTTGCTGACAAACAGGATTTCACCTGGCAATGAGGCCAGGCTTTCGAGCAATTGGTCACGCTCAAAAGCCAGGCGCTCGGGGTTATCGAGCAGCAGCAGGTTGGTCAGCCAGAGCGTGAGGCAATCCACCAGCAGGCAGCGCTCGGGCGCGGCGTTTTCGCGCAGCACCCGTGCCAGTTCGATCGGTTCTTCGATCAGGCCCCAGTGATCCGGGCGGCGCTGGCGATGCAGGGCGACACGCTGGTTCATCTCACCGTCCAGCGGTTGGCTGGTGGCGATATAAATGACGGGCAACGCGCTGTCGCTGGCGAGTTTTTCCGCCAGGCGGCTCTTGCCGGAACGGGCGCCGCCGAGAATCAGTTGGAGCATGGGATGGCACCTCGGTATTCGAGCCGGGCTCGGTCAACGGTGGGAGCTGGCGTGCCAGCGATGCAGACACCTCGGTGTCTCAGGCAACCCCTCAAATCCCACACAACCTGCGCAACAGCGCGGTATCCAGATGCTGTTCCACCAGGTCGGCCAACCGTTCGATGTCGCGCTCGCGCAGGGCGTGGTAATCGACCTCCTGCACCGCCTGCACACCGGCCCAGCGCAACAAGGCGCTGCACGCGGCCGGGGTTTCGAACACACCGTGCAGATAAGTCCCGAGGATTTGCCCGTCGGCGCTCTGGGCGCCGTCATGTCGGCCATCGTCCAGATGCACAGCAGGACGTTCCAGAGCCGCGCCGGACGTCACGCCCGCATGGATCTCATACCCACTGACCTCGGCGTCCTCCAGCAACAGGCGCCCACGCACATTGCGCAACTGCTTCTCCTGCGCCAGCGTCGTACTGAACGCCAGCAGCCCCAGACCGTCACTGGAGCCGGCCGGCCCCTCGAGCCCGAGCGGGTCATGCACCTGCTCGCCGAGCATCTGCAACCCGCCGCAAATTCCCAGCACCTTGCCGCCGTAGCGCAAGTGCCGCGCCACCGCGGTGTCCCAGCCATTGGCGCGCAGGTACGCGAGGTCACTGCGCACGCTTTTCGAGCCCGGCAGAATAATCAGGTCGGCGGCGGGAATCGGCTGGCCCGGGCCGATGAACTGCAAGTCCACCTGGGGATGCAGGCGCAGCGGGTCAAAGTCGGTGTGGTTGCTGATGCGCGGCAACACCGGCACGACCACCTTGAGCACCTCGGCCGCCTTGTCGATCTGACGCTGGTCGATGCCGTCTTCGGCCTCCAGGTGCAGGTCCATCACGTAGGGCAATACGCCGACCACCGGTTTGCCGGTGCGCGCTTCCAGCCAATCCAGCCCTGGCTGCAACAAGGCGATATCGCCGCGAAAACGGTTGATGATGAAGCCTTTGACCCGCGCCTGTTCGGTCGGCGAAAGCAATTCAAGGGTGCCCACCAGATGCGCGAACACGCCGCCGCGATTGATGTCGGCGATCAGCAGCACCGGGCAATCCACGGCCTCGGCGAAGCCCATGTTGGCGATGTCATTGGCGCGCAGGTTGATCTCCGCCGGGGAGCCTGCGCCTTCCACCATCACCACCGGGTAGGCGTCGCTCAAACGCGTGTGGGACGCCAGCACCGCCTGCATCGCGATGGCTTTGTAGTCGTGATAGGCCACTGCGTTCATGCTGGTCACGGCGCGGCCATGGATGATCACTTGGGCGCCGGTGTCACTGTTGGGTTTGAGCAGCACCGGGTTCATGTCGGTGTGCGGCGCCAGGTTGGCGGCCTGCGCCTGCACCGCCTGGGCGCGGCCGATTTCGCCGCCTTCGGCCGTCACCGCGCTGTTGAGCGCCATGTTCTGCGGTTTGAACGGCACCACCGCCACGCCCTGGCGCACCAGCCAGCGGCACAAGGCGGTGACCAGGGTGCTTTTACCGGCATCGGACGTCGTGCCTTGCACCATCAGCGTACTCATACCGCGTCCTTGTAGGCGATCAGGGCCTGTTCCAGGCGCTGCCAATCGGCGTCGGTGTCGGGCAGGCCGAAACGCAGGCTGCTGTCGTGGACAAACAGGCGCAGCAGAATGCCGCGCTGGGCCATGAAGTTGTGCATGCGTTCGGCGTGAGGGGTGATCAGCCATTGAAACAGGGCGCAGCCGCCCTGGGGTTGGAAGCCTTGGCGCTCGAGCAAATCGAACAAGCGCTGGCCGGCTTCCAGGCAACGGTTGCGTTGCCGGGTGTGCCCGGCGGTATCGCGCAGACACGCTTGACCGATCACCCGCGTCGGCCCGCTGACCGCCCACGGCCCGACCTGTTCGGCCAACAGTTTGAGCAACTTGCGCTCCGCCAGCACAAACCCCAGGCGCACACCGGCCAGGCCGAAGAACTTGCCAAACGAGCGCAGCACGATCAGGCCGACCTGATGGGCCTGGCCGGCCAGGCTCAGGTGCGGCGTGACGTCCATGAACGCTTCGTCCACCACCAGCCAACCGCCGCGCTGGGCCAGCCGCGCATGCCAGTCGAGCAGCCGTTGCGGGGTAAGGCTCAGGCCCGTGGGGTTATTCGGGTTGACCACCACCAGCACGTCCAGGCTGTCGAGAAAGAAGTCGACCTCCTGCTCCTGCACTTCGCGCACCACATAGCCGGCGCGACGCCAGGCCTCGGCGTGCTCGGCATAGCAAGGTGACAGCACGCCGACCTTGCCGCCCCGGCGCAAGCGCGGCAGCAGTTGGATCGCCGCCTGGGAACCCGGCACCGGCAATAAATGCGCGGTGCCGTAGTATTCGCTGGCGGCTTGCTCCAGACCGTCGTCAGTTTCCGGCAGACGCGCCCAGGCGCGCAACGGAATCTCGGGGACCGGCCACGGCCAGGGCGCCAGGCCGCTGGACAGGTCGAGCCATTCGGCCTCGGCAATCCCATATTCAATCGCCGCCTTACGCAGCCGGCCACCGTGCTCAAGCATACAATTGCCCCCCGACGCATAGGATCAGCAGCCACAACCATACGCCGCGCTGCACCAGTTGCCAGCCGCGGTCGATGGCGTCCGCATCCGCCGCCGGGCCTTCGCCCAGTGGCGGACGCTGGTGCAGCTCACCGTGATAGATCGCGGCACCGCCCAACTCGACGCCCAAGGCACCTGCCCCCGCCGCCATCACCGGGCCGGCGTTGGGGCTGTCCCAGGTCGGGCCCTGACGGCGCCAGCATTTGATGGCCAGCCTGGTTTTACCGAGTACGGCGTAGGTCAACGCCACCAGGCGTGCCGGAATATAGTTCAGTACATCGTCGATCCTGGCCGCCGCCCATCCGAAACGCTCGAAGCGTTCGTTGCGATAGCCCCACATGGCGTCGAGGGTGTTGCTCAAGCGGTACAGCACCACGCCCGGCACACCCGCGACGACAAACCAGAACAGTGCGGCAAACACCGCGTCGCTGCCATTTTCCAGCACCGATTCGGTGGCGGCACGAGCGACTTCAGTGCGATCCAGTTCACTGGTCTGGCGACTCACCAGGTAACTCACGCGCCGCCGGGCTTCGTCCAGGTCATCGCGGCGCAGGGCCTGGGCCACCGGGATCACGTGCTCGCCGAGACTGCGCATGCCGAGGGCACAGTACAACGCGAGGATCTCCAGCACCCAGCCGATATAAGGCGCCCACGACAACGCGGTGGCCAACAGCGTCAACGGCACCACCGCAATAAACCAGGCGGTCACGCCGTGGCTGCGCCAGCCACGGCCACCGCTGTTGAAACGCTGCTCGATGCGCGCGGCGAAGTTGCCGAACGCCACCAGCGGATGCCAGCGCCTGGGTTCGCCCAGCAGCGCATCCAGCGCCACCGCAGCGACACACAGCAAGGCCACACTCATTGACGCACTCCCCAGGTATTCTCATACAACATGTCACTCAGCGGGCGCGGTTCGGCCCAGCCTTCGAGCTGCAACATCGGTGCCGGATAGAACGCCTCGACCGGCCCCAGGCACAATACCGCCAAGGGTTTCGCGCCGGGCGGCAAGCCCAGCAGGTCGGCCAGGGCCTGCGGTTCGAACAACGACACCCAGCCCATGCCCAGGCCTTCGACCCGCGCGGCCAGCCACAGATTCTGGATCGCGCAAGACAGCGAGGCCATGTCCATTTCCGGCAAGGTACGCCGGCCGAAGATATGGCGCTCGCGCTCATCCATCAGCGCCGCCACCAGCACTTCGGCGCAGTCGTGGATGCCTTCGACCTTGAGCTTCATGAACGTATCGGAACGCTCGCCCAAGGCCTCGGCGGTGCGTATGCGTTCTTCCTCCACCAACTGTTGAATCCGCCCACGCAATAGGCGGTCGCTGATGCGGATAAAACGCCACGGCTGCATCAAGCCAACGCTCGGCGCCTGGTGTGCGGCCTGGAGCAAGCGCTGCAGCAGTTCGGGAGCCACGTCACCGCCGCTGAAGTGACGCATGTCGCGGCGTTCGGCGATGGCACGGTAGACGGCGTCGCGCTCGGCCTGGGGGAAAGCGTTGTCGGTCATGAGCCTATCGCGGGCAAGCCCGCTCCCACCGTGGATTCGTGCTGTGGCGCAGCGTGCGGTGCGACTCGCTCGGGCGCAAACAGCGCGGCAACGGCCCGGGGGTTGGAGGGGAAGTAGAAGTGAACGTAGGAAGCGGTCAGCCGCCCCTGTCGATACACCGCCTCGGCCCCGCGCCCACCATTGGGGCTCACGCCACGGGCAATGGGCACCCAGTCGGTGCTGGTCAGCGAGTGGTGATAGGTGTGCCCACGCAACACGCCTTCGGGCAATTCGACGCTTTGCAGAGCCAGCGCCGCGAGCTTCTTTTGCATCACCGCAGCGCCCTGCAACAGGCCGACCAGTCCGGCGCGGAGGCCGTCGACATCAGTGAGCGAGTCCAGCAGATAGAGCATGCCGCCACACTCGGCGAGCAGCGGTTTGCCGGCAGCGTGATGGGCACGGATCGCCTCCAGCATCGCGGTGTTTTCCGACAGTGCCTGGTGATGCAATTCCGGGTAACCGCCGGGCAGATAGAGACTGTCGACTTCTGGCAATTGGCGATCATGGATCGGCGAGAAGAAGCTCAACTCGGCGCCCATCGCCCGCAGCAGATCGAGGCTGGCACCGTAAGTGAAGGCGAAGGCTTCGTCACGCGCGACGGCGATCCGCACGCCAGCCAGCAACGGTTCGGTGCGGGTTACCGGCGGTGCGGCAAAGGTGACCGGCGGCGGCAACGCAACCTCGCAACTGCTGCCCAACGCTTGGGCGGCGGCGTCCAGGCGCAGGTCGAGGTCATTCAGTTCGCTGGCTTGCACCAGGCCCAGGTGGCGGCTGGGCAATTCGATAGCAGTCTCGCGGGACAGCGCGCCATACCAGCGCAGGCCTTCGGTGAGGCTGCCTTCGAGCAATTGTGCATGGCGCAGGGTGCCGACGCGGTTGGCCAGCACGCCGGCGAACGGCAAGTCCGGCTGATAGCGTGCCAGGCCGAGGGCCAGGGCGCCGAAGGTCTGCGCCATGGCCGTGCCATCGATCACACCGAGCACCGGCACACCGAAGTGCCGCGCCAGGTCGGCGCTGGAAGGTGTGCCGTCGAACAGCCCCATCACGCCTTCGATCAGGATCAGGTCCGCCTCCCCCGCTGCTTCCCACAGTAGGCGGCGACTTTCCTGCTCGCCCACCATCCACATGTCCAATTGATACACCGGCGCACCGCTGGCGCGCTCGTGGATCATCGGGTCGAGGAAGTCCGGGCCGCATTTGAACACACGCACCTTGCGCCCCAGGTTGCGGTGCAAGCGCGCCAGCGCGGCGGTGACCGTGGTTTTGCCCTGGCCGGACGCCGGTGCGGCGATCAAGACAGCCGGGCAATGGCGGGGCTGATTCAAAGTTCGACGCCTTTCTGTGCCTTGATACCGGCCTGGAACGCATGCTTGAGCATGCCCATGTCGGTGACGGTGTCGCCCATTTCGATCAGTTCAGGCTTGGCGCCACGGCCGGTGACCACCACGTGCTGCATCGGCGGGCGGGCCTGCAGGTCGCTGAGGACCTGATCGAGGTCGAGGTAGCCGTGCTTGAGCGCGATGTTCAGCTCATCCAGCACCACCAGGCCGATGCTCGGGTCTTGCAGCAATTGGCGGGACACCGCCCAGGCGGCCTCGGCGGCCGCGATGTCGCGCTGGCGGTCCTGGGTTTCCCAGGTAAAGCCCTCGCCCATTACATGGAAACGCACTTGCTCGGGGAAACGGCGGAAGAACAGCTCTTCGCCGGTGCTGTTGCGCCCCTTGATGAACTGCACCACGCCGCACTGCATGCCGTGGCCCATGGCGCGGGCCAGCATGCCAAACGCCGAGCTACTCTTGCCTTTGCCGTTGCCGGTCAGCACCAGCAGCAAGCCGCATTCGTTCGGGGAATTGGCGATGCGCTCATCGATCACGGCTTTTTTGCGCAGCATGCGCGCCAGATGGCGTTCGTCACGCTCGGGGGAATCGGTCATGGCAGCTCTCCGTTGGGGCTGGACAAAAAACGGCGGGCAGGAAAAAACAACAACAGACAGCCAAGCATCGCCCACCGTGATGCTGTTGGATGATCCAGGCCGGTCTCCGGGCTCATGAGTGGCGCGCTAGAGCGCACGCCGACGGCGCGCCTTCCCATATCGCGGGCGATACAGTGGCAAACAGCACCGTCTTGACTCATTTACCGTTGCGGGGGCAGCGCCGGAATCGCGGCAGCACTGTGTACAAGTGCGCTCACTCACCGGCTTCCCTGTTTCACTCAGTCGACCCGTGGGTCACAGAGCACCTGGAACAAGCGGCGAAGGTTAGTGGGTTGGGGGTGGAGCGTCAATTAAAGCTGGCCTTGCACTTGAACCATCGCCGCATCGGGCGCCTCTACCCTTACAGGCATCCAGGAGAAAACCATGCATAAAACAAGACTCGCCTTACTGATCATGCTCGCGGGCACCCTCGCCGCCTGCGGCGAAAGCTCGACGCTGAAGGTGTCCGATGGCACCGGGCCTTCACCGCAGCTGCCGGAGCCGAACAAGACCCTGATCCCCACCGTGAACATCGCCCCGGCCATCGGCTGGCCGGCGGGCACCCAGCCCACGGCCGCCGCCGGCACCCAGGTGGCGGCATTCGCCGAAGGCCTGGACCACCCGCGCTGGCTGTATGTACTGCCCAATGGCGATGTGCTGGTGGCGGAAACCAACGCGCCGCCCAAGCCGGACGACGCCAAAGGCCTGCGGGGTTGGGTGATGCAGAAAGTCATGGGCCGCGCCGGCGCCGGTGTGCCGAGCCCGAACCGCATCACCCTGCTGCGCGATGCCGACCATGACGGGGTCGCGGAGACCCGCACCGTGTTCCTGGAAAACCTCAACTCGCCCTTCGGCATGACGCTGGTGGGCAATGACCTGTACGTGGCCGATTCGGACAAGCTGTTGCGCTTTCCCTATCAGACCGGCGAAACCGCGATCAAGGCCGCCGGCAGCAAGGTCATCGACCTGCCAGCGGGCAGCATCAACCATCACTGGACGAAAAACGTGGTGGCCAGCAAGGACGGCAGCAAGTTGTATGTGAGCGTCGGTTCCAACAGCAACGTCGCCGAGAACGGCCTGGAAGCGGAACAAGGCCGCGCGGCGATCTGGGAAGTCGACCGCGCCAGCGGCCAGCACCGTCTCTTCGCCTCCGGCCTGCGCAACCCGAACGGCATGGCCTGGGAACCGCAGAGCGGCAAGCTGTGGACGGCAGTGAACGAGCGCGACGAGATCGGCAGCGACCTGGTGCCGGACTACATCACCTCGGTCCAGGATGGCGCCTTTTATGGCTGGCCCTTCAGCTATTACGGGCAGCACGTGGATGTACGCGTCACACCGCAGAACCCGGACCTGGTGGCCAAAGCCATTGCGCCGGACTACGCCATAGGCCCACATACCGCCTCGCTGGGCCTGACCTTCGCCGAGGGCAGCAAACTCCCGGCGCCCTTTATCAACGGTGCGTTTATCGGCCAGCACGGCTCGTGGAACCGCAAGCCGCACAGCGGCTACAAGGTGATCTTCGTACCGTTCGAGGGCGGCAAGCCGAAGGGGCCGCCAGTGGACGTGCTGACCGGGTTCCTCAACAGCGAAGAACAAGCCATGGGACGACCGGTTGGCGTGGTCATCGACAAGCAGGGTGATTTGCTGGTGGCGGACGATGTGGGGAATAAGGTGTGGCGGGTTTCTGCGGCTAAGTAACTATTACAAATGTGGGAGGGGCGGTGCGACGATTCGACTTGCCCACGATAGCGGTGGGTCAGTCACTGAATGCATGGACTGACACGCCCTCATCGGGAGCAAGCTCCCTCCCACATTTGGATCCTGGTTTGGCTTAGGGGTTGCGGGCCAAGTGCTCAGCCGGCAACACGCGCTTGGCGCTCAGGTAGGCGTTCTGCCAGTAGGCTTTGGACAAGGTGTCCAGCTTCACCGTACCGCCCGTCTGCGGCGCATGCACAAAGCGCCCTTCGCCGACATAGATCCCGGCATGGCTGACCTGCGAGCCGCCACCCGTGGCGAAGAACAGCAGGTCACCGGTTTGCAGGTTCTGTGCGCTGACGTCCTGGGCGCGCATCACGATCAGTTCGCGCGTGGTGCGCGGCAGGGAGATGCCCGCGGCATCACGGTAGACAAACCCGATCAACCCGCTGCAATCGAAACCGGAGTCCGGCGTATTGCCACCCCAACGATAAGGCGTACCGACCAGGCCCAGCGCGCGGAACAGCACGTCTTCAGCGACCGGCGAACTCTGGCTGGAATAGTTGAACACTGGTTTAGGCTTGGCCGCTACGGGCGCAGGCTGCGGGCGGCTTGCGCAGGCGCTGAGCAGCGCGGCGCAAACAATAAGAATCAGGCGGGCCGAGGTCGACATGTGCAGAACAATCCTGGTCTGGATGCGGCTTTCGCTGCCGAACGCTGAAAACCAGAACGCGCAAGCATGGCTTGCGCGAACGGATTACAACAATGTCCAGAGATTCTAGCGCTTACACGTCAAACTTCAAGTATCACTTTAACTTTACTTGCTAGCGGTAATCGTCGTCGGGGCCATGGCGAGTGCGCGCTTGGCTTCGATGAAGGTTTTGCTCCAGTAGCTGTCGCCCAGGCTATCGACTCGAACACCACCGCTGCGGCGGCTGCTGGAGTGGATAAACTGGTTATCGCCCAGGTAGATACCGGCGTGACTGACGCGACCGCGGCCACTGGTACTGAAGAAAAGCAGATCCCCAGGCTTGAGGTTGTTACGCGCGACCAACGGTGCATTCACGTTGATCATTTCGCGAGTGGAGCGTGGCAGGTTCATGCCAGCTTCTTCACGAAACAGGTAACCGATAAAACCGCTGCAATCAAAACCGGCTTCAGAGGTACCGCCGAAACGGTAACGGGTCCCGATCAGGGACATGCCGCGTTCGAGGATGCTGTCGGCCAGAACGGGAAGCTGATAAGGCTTGTTGCCAGCGAAGGCGGCCAGTTCTTTTTCGGTTGCCAGCTCTTCCTCATAAACAGTGGAAGACTGCGCAGCAACGAATTTTGCCTGATTTTTATACTGTTGATTGTGCTGCTCGGCCACTTGTTGAGGGTGGGAGGCGCAACCAAACAACAGAGCGACAAGTGCGAGAGGCACGAGGGGTGCGAAGCGATTTAGCATGGGCACGACCGTGGCTGATGTGTAAAGAAGTCGAGACTATGCCTTCTATCACATCGATTTGCAAATTCAATCGTGATCCATGTGACTTACTGTTTGCGTTATGACATCTAAGCCCTTAATACCCTTTGCGCGTGTTTTGCGTGGTCAAGCCGGCCAAAACGCAGGTTTCCTGGCGCCTGAAATTTGCCGAAGCCCCGAAATACAAGGGCTGGCTACCAGCCGAGGGTTTCCTTGAGGAAGGGAATCGTCAGCTTGCGCTGGGCCTGCAAAGAGGCCTGATCGAGCTGCTCGAGCAAATCGAACAATGCGCTCATGCTGCGGGTGCCGCGGGTGAGGATAAAGTGCCCGACCTCGTCGGTGAGGTGCAGGCCGCGACGGGATGCACGCAATTGCAGGGCACGCAATTTGTCCTCGTCGGACAGCGGGCGCATCTGGAAGATCAGCGCCAGGGTCAGGCGCGACTTGAGGTCGGCCAGCTTGACCGGCAACTCACGGGGCGAGGTCGAAGCCGCGATCAGCAGGCGGCGCCCGCTGTCGCGCAGGCGATTGAACAGATGAAACAGCGCCTCTTCCCAATCCGCCTTGCCGGCGACGGCCTGCAGATCGTCCAGGCACACCAGTTCGTATTGTTCGAGGTTGTCGAAAATCCCGATCCCGCGGTCCATCAACTCCGCCAACGGCAGGTAAACCGCCGGTTCGCCCATCTGCTCGAAGCGCAGGCACGCGGCCTGCAACAGGTGGGTGCGCCCCACGCCTTGCTTGCCCCACAGGTAGATCAGGCTTTCAGTCCACCCGGCGTCGGCTTCGCAGAGCCGCTCGACATAGCCGAGTGCTGCGGCGTTGGCGCCTGGGTAGTAATTGATAAAGGTGGCGTCGTCACGCAGACGCACACCTAAGGGCAGCTGAATCGGTTTCATGCTGACTGAACGGCTCCGATCGAACCGTTAGTGGCCTCTGTGAAAAGTTTGCAAAGTTTATACCCGTGACGCCGGGCGCACAATGCAGCAGACCATAAGCAAAATCAAAGGTTTGCGTTAACTTGTTGGATTTACGCAAATTGTTTGACGCCACAGCGCCAGAAACAACAAACCCGGCCTGGGCCGGGTTTGTGACACCGCGATTACAAATCGGGGTCTTCAACGCCCCCGTACATATCCGAATCCTTGTACAGATCGTGGACATGACGCACCAGCACCATGATCACCGCCGCCACCGGCAGCGCGAGCAGGATGCCGGTAAAGCCGAACAACTCACCGCCAGCCAGGATCGCAAAGATCACCGCGACCGGGTGCAGGCCGATGCGATCACCCACCAGCAACGGGGTCAGCACCATGCCTTCGAGGGCCTGGCCGACCATGAACACCGCGACAATCCCGAGCATCGGGTACAGGTCACCGCCAAACTGGAACAGCCCGGCCACCAACGCCGCACCGATACCGATCACAAAGCCCATGTACGGCACGATCGCGGCCAGACCGGCAATCAAGCCGATCAACAGGCCCAGCTCCAGGCCGATCGCCATCAAGCCGGCGGCATAGATAACCCCCAGGGCCAGCATCACCAGCAGTTGGCCGCGCACGAACGCCCCCAAGACCTCATGACACTCCCCGGCCAGGGACACGATGCGCGCTTCACGGTCACGCGGCAGCAGGCTGCGGATCTTGGCCATCATGATGTCCCAGTCCCGCAACAGGTAGAACGCCACCACCGGGATCAACACCAGATTGGTCAGCCAGCCGATCAGCGCCAGGCTGGATGCCGTGGCCTGGCTGAGAACCACGCCGACGATGTCGGTGGTCTGGCCCATATGCTCGCTGATCGCAGCCTTGACCTTGTCGAACTTCCAGAAGCCATCCGCCAGCCCCAGCTTGGCCTGGGCCCACGGCATCGCCGTGTGCTGCAGCCAGTCGAGCATCTGCGGCGCCAGTTCATACAAACGGAACAACTGCTTGGCCAGCATCGGCACCAGCACCAGCACCAACGCCGTGATGATCAGCGTAAACAGCGCAAACACCGTGACCACACCCAAAGTCCGCGACAGGCCGGCTTTCTCCAGGCGATCCACCACGGGATCGAACAGATAGGCGAGCAACAGCGCGACCAGGAACGGCGTCAGGATCGAATGCAGCAAGAACACAAAAACGCACAGCAGGACGATCCCGCCAAGCCACACCCAACGACGCGTATCCGCCATACACCACTCCATCTTTTATCGGCTGCTATATAAAGCAGAACATTTACCAGCGAAAACGCAGTTGCGCCTGCGGCTCAGGGGCGGCGACCGGCTGGGTGCCGTCCACTGGCGGTTGCGCAGCCAGTGCTTCACCCGCGGGAATCTCCTGCAACCTGGCCAGGCTCAGTTGAGTACGCAACTGATCGGCGCTGCCATTGACGCGATACACAATACGATTGCCATCCACGCGCTGCGGCTGGCCGCCAAACGGCTCGAGCAAGTGGCCCAACGCGGCGTAGCGCTCCAGGGTCATGCCCTGCACTTCGAGCAATTGCTCGGTGCTCGCGCCCGGCTTGACCACAAAGCGCGGCGCCAGTTTCTGGCTGACCGCCAGCATCACGGCATCGGCCACGGCGGCGGTGTCGGCGCCTTGCGCGGTGCCCTGCTCGCTCTTGTCGCCCAACCACAGGCGCCATTTGGCCTGCCATTGGCTGCCTTCCTGGCGCGCATGCACTGCGAGCATCGCATCGGCGCCGTAGCGTTCGGAGGCTGCACGCAACGGCGTGGCGTCTGCGCTTTCGAGGTTGGGCGCGGTGGCGACCACCTGTTCATCCAAATCCCCCAACGGCAGGCGCAGCGGCAAGCCGCGATGTTGCGCCGCACGGCGCAGCGCCTGCGCGACGGTCTGGCCATCCCCGACCAGGTTGCTGCCGTCGGTGGAGTCATTCAGCCACCAACCCAGGATCGACGGCCGATTGCTGCCCCAGATCGACAAGCCGGCCTCACGCAAGGCGCGATCGGTGCTGACGGGGTCGAAATCCACTTGCAGGCTTTCCGGCGGGCCGGCGTCGTAGCCGTATTGCGTGATGATTTGTTGCGGGTCCTTGCGCACCGCCGCCAGGCCGGGGCCTTCGGCGGCCTTGGCGTCGCCAGTGAGGCGGATCACCAGGGTCTGTACGGCGCGCTGGGTCGCCTGGTCGCGTTCTTGCGGTGACTGGCTGCTGACCGGCTCCAGTACTTGATAAAGACCATTGAGGGTTTCGGCATGACTCGCCAGGCTGACCAACGACAAGCAGCCTACAAAAAACACATTACACAGACGCATGGAAGATTCCCGAACGACAAAATTAGCGGCTGGAACAGACCGCGTGATCTCGGTTTGCCAAGGCTGTGACCACAGCAATCGGTAAAACATTCACGGGGTCTCGGTAAGTTTTCCTACTGTCATAACGATAGCGGGTTCAAGGCTATACCTTAATACGGAGCTGGGCAGACCCGATTAGCATTTTTTTAACCGGCTTTTTTATCTATGTGGCTCTGCCCGTCGGCCCGAGGATGGCCGCTGACCCTCAAGCCTGATAAAATCGCGCGCCTTCGCAGACCGTCAATGGCTGGGCCTTTTCACAAGAGCCCTTGCCCAATCGGTCGTTACCCCTGAATCCCCCCTAAAGGCCTGGATCATGAGCAAGCAACCCTCCCTGAGCTACAAGGACGCCGGTGTAGACATCGACGCCGGTGAAGCATTGGTCGAACGCATCAAGAGCGTCGCCAAGCGCACTGCGCGCCCCGAAGTCATGGGTGGCCTGGGCGGTTTTGGCGCCCTCTGTGAAATCCCGGCCGGCTACAAACAGCCCGTGCTGGTTTCCGGCACCGACGGCGTGGGCACCAAACTGCGCCTGGCCCTGAACCTGAACAAACACGACAGCATCGGCATCGACCTGGTCGCCATGTGCGTCAACGACCTGGTGGTGTGCGGCGCCGAGCCGCTGTTCTTCCTGGACTACTACGCCACCGGCAAGCTCAACGTCGAAACCGCGACCCAAGTGGTCACCGGCATCGGCGCCGGCTGCGAATTGTCGGGTTGCTCCCTGGTCGGCGGCGAAACCGCTGAAATGCCAGGCATGTACGAAGGCGAAGACTACGACCTGGCCGGCTTCTGCGTCGGCGTGGTCGAAAAAGCCGAGATCATCGACGGCTCCAAAGTGGCTGCCGGCGACGCCCTGCTCGCCCTGCCGTCGTCCGGCCCGCACTCCAACGGCTACTCGCTGATCCGCAAGATCATCGAAGTGTCCGGTGCCGACATCGAGAACATCCAGCTCGACGGCAAGCCCCTGACCGACCTGCTGATGGCGCCGACACGCATCTACGTCAAGCCACTGCTCAAGCTGATCAAGGACACCGGCGCGGTCAAAGCCATGGCCCACATCACCGGCGGCGGCCTGCTGGACAACATCCCGCGCGTCCTGCCCAAAGGCGCCCAGGCGATTGTCGACGTGGCCAGCTGGCAGCGTCCTGCGGTATTCGACTGGCTGCAAGAGAAAGGCAACGTCAACGAAACCGAAATGCACCGCGTGCTGAACTGCGGCGTGGGCATGGTGATCTGCGTGGCGCAAGAGCACGTGGAAAGCGCGTTGAACGTGCTGCGCGAAGCCGGCGAACAGCCTTGGGTCATCGGCCAGATCGCCGCTGCCGCCGAAGGCGCGGCTCAGGTTGAACTGAAGAACCTTAAGGCGCACTGATGTCTGCAACCTGTGATGTCGTGGTGCTGCTCTCCGGCACCGGCAGTAACTTGCAGGCCCTGATCGACAGCACGCGCACCGGCGACAGCCCGGCGCGCATCGCTGCGGTGATCTCCAACCGCAGCGACGCCTATGGCCTGCAACGCGCCAGGGAGGCAGGCATTGCCACGCGCACCCTGGATCACAAGGCTTTCGAAGGTCGCGAGGCCTTCGACAGCGCCCTGGTCGAACTGATCGACGCCTTCAACCCCAAACTCGTGGTACTGGCCGGCTTCATGCGTATCCTCAGCGCTGATTTCGTGCGGCACTACGCTGGGCGGCTGTTGAATATCCACCCTTCCCTGCTGCCCAAGTACAAAGGCATGCACACCCATCAGCGCGCCCTCGACGCGGGCGACAGCGAGCATGGCTGCAGCGTGCATTTTGTCACCGAGGAACTCGACGGCGGGCCTCTGGTCGTACAGGCAGTGGTTCCGGTAGAGTCTGACGACTCGGCGCAGACGCTTGCGCAACGGGTTCATACACAGGAACACAGGATTTACCCGCTGGCTGTTCGCTGGTTTGCCGAGGGGCGGTTGATTCTTGGTAAACAGGGTGCATTATTGGACGGTCAGTTACTCGCGGCCAGCGGCCACTTGATTCGAACCTAGGAGATTTTATGCGTCGCGCCTTGCTCTTCGCTTTTGCGCTGTTCGCCTTGCCTGCGGTGCAAGCAGCAGATTTACATCCTTTCTCCGCCAGCTACACCGCCGACTGGAAACAGTTGCCCATGAGCGGTTCGGCCGAGCGTAGCCTGACCCACAATGGCGATGGCACCTGGACCTTGAACTTCAAGGCGTCCATGATGATTGCCAGCCTCACCGAAACCAGCGTGATCCAATTCGACAAGGACGCCCTGCAGCCGAAGAGCTACACCTTCGAACGCGGCGGCCTGGGCAAGGCGAAAAGGGTCAACCTGGACTTCGACCAGACCGCCAAGAAAGTCACCGGCTTTGAAAACAAAGACCCGGTCAACGTTGCCCTGCAAAGCGGCATGCTCGACAAGTCGACCTACCAGTTGGCGCTGCAGCGCGATGTCGCGGCCGGCAAGAAGAGCATGAGCTACAACGTGGTTGAAGGCACCGACGTCGACACCTACGACTTTCGCGTGATCGGCCCGGAAAAGGTCCAGACCAAAGCCGGCTCCATCGACGCGATCAAGGTCGAGCGCGTGCGTGACCCGACCCAAAGCAAGCGCATCACCCAGATGTGGTTTGCCAAGGACTGGGGCGGCATCCTGGTTGCCCTGCGTCAGGTGGAAACCGACGGCAAGGAATACAACATCATGCTGCAAGACGGTACGGTTGACGGTAAGTCTGTCAAAGGTAGCTGATTGCGCGGATGAGTCGAAGAAGAGCCTCGCACCACGCGGGGCTTTTTTTCGTCTGGATGTTGGGGAGTCGACGCCTGAGCCCGACGAGAACATGAAGCTTTTGTCATAAAACTCCGACGCCTGCGACGCAATGTCGCGGTTTACGGGGCCTGCGCGACTGTTACATGTTATGCAAAGGACTGTTGCATAAACGATCGGTTTACCTAGCAAGCTAACAAAACATATAACAAAAGCCTGCGACGACTTGCCGCAGATCCACCAGAGACTGGAGCAAGCAAATGACTGTAAAAGTGACTGAACGCGACGATGAACATATGTCCCACGAAGCCTTGGGCCATGGGATTCACATCTGGGATGTACACCAACAGGACCTGCTGGTCGGCATGTTTCACAACGAGAGCGACGCTCATAATTATAAAAACGAGCTCGAACACCTTGAGATGAAACGCCAGGCACAAAGCTCCTGAAACGCTGAAATCAAGTAGACGCCAGCCCACGCAACGAGGCTATCTACACACGACAAACCCCGCCAACGAGCGGGGTTTGTCGCTTTCAACCGCGACCGTTTTCTTCTGAACCTCGACGCGTGTATTGAAAAATATACAGTTCACGCCGCGTCGGCCCACCGCCTGCACGCCAGCGGTAATCCGCTGAAGTAGCCTGATCCAGACACCTCCCCACTCTTTGACAGCGCTCTTTGGCCAGGCCGAATCGCACGCGAGCCCCTTCTCCCGCCCCTCCTGAATAAGCCTTTCAGAAAAAAGTAACAACAAATAGACAATTAGTAATGATTCTCTATACCATTCAGCCGCTTTTCATTCCGGTCCACGTATAGGGAATTCCACTAGATGCACGGGCAAAGTCGCACCCCGGAACAATCGTTGCTTGAACGCTGGGGCGAAGCACTCGCTACCCCGCCATTTCAAACTAACCACATCACTCTCGACGCTCTGATCAACACCCTGGCACCCGCTGCCGAGCGTAGCTTCCAACGCCTGATCCAAGCACTGTTTCGTGAAGGCCTGCTGGACCCCAGCACCCGCACCTACGACGAGCGAGGTCAATGCTGGCTGGTGCTGCCTGACCAGAGCCGCCTGCGTTTCGATCACCTGCTCCCCGGTCGCATGGCCAGCTGGGACCTGCGTGGCCGAGTGACGCTGCTGCGCGATGATCATCCTGACCTGAATATTCAATTCCCGTCGCAGTTATTGACGCTGCTCAACCGCCGCCTCGAATCACCTGCCGACCCGGAAGTCTTGGGCCGCCTCAACACAGAAATCGACGACAGCTTTGTCAACGATACGCTGTGCCTTGCCTTCCATGAGCAATGGACACTCAGGCTCCATGCGGCAATGGACCCGTCGCACCAGAGCAACCTGTTGAGCCACCTCAAGCATGACCCCAGCGTGACCAACCCGACTTCCACGCTTGAACAATGGGGCACGCTGGGCCATCCCTGGCACCCCAACTACAAGACCAAACTGGGTTTGAATACCGACCAGGTCATCGATTTCTCGCCTGAATTCGAAGCCCGCTTTCCGGTTTTCCTGTGCGCGTTGCATCGCCAGTTCGCCCATGTCGAAATGCTGGCTGACACCGCCGATTACTGGCAATGGTGGCAACATCATTTCCCCCAAGCCGCCCGGCAACTGACCGCGCAACTGACCGCGCAGGGCCTTGAAGCCGGCGATTATCTGCCGTTGCCGGCTCACCCTTGGCAGGCGCGCCAAGAATTACCGCAATTGTTCGCCAACGAAATTGGCGACCGGTTGTTGGTACTGACCGATATCGTGGCGTTTACCGCCCACCCGACCATGTCGTTCAGGACCGTGCTACCTGAAGGCCGATGTGACGCACCGATGGTGAAGCTTCCGGTTTCATTGCGCCTGACCAGTGTGCAGCGGACTGTTTCACCGCGTTCTGCGCGCATGGGCCCGCGGATCAGCCACCTACTGCTGGCGATCCTGGAACGTGAGCCGGCGATCCAGCAGATCCTCAGCATCATCCCCGAGCGGATCGGCGTGCATTTCAAGCCGCAACCGGCCAATGATGAACACTCCCGCCACTTGGCCGTCCTGTACCGCGACGCCCCCCAGAGCCTGCTCCAGCCGGGCGAAATGGCCGTGCCAGTCGGCAGCCTGTTCGCCGTCGACCAGCACGGGCAGCCACTGCTGCGCCAATGGGTACGACTGAGCCAGGGCAAGGACGACGAGGACGCCCTGCTCGCCTTCTTTCGGGACTACACCTCGATTGCCGTACCGGCACTGCTGGGCATGTATCTGCGTTATGGCGTGGCCTTCGAGGCTCATCAGCAGAACTCCTTCATGGTCATGGCCGCGGACGGGCGCCTGAGCCGCCTGCTACTGCGTGATTTCGGTGACATCCGGATCGACCGCAAGACCTTGCACGCCCATGGCCTGGATATCGAATTGCACGACCCTAAAATGACCCTGTACGACGACGCCGGCTTCGTGCGCGACAAGCTGCTGCACACCGTATTCATGTGCCACTTGGGCGAACTGGTGCTGCTCAGCGCACGCCACTTCGACATCCCCCAAGCGCGGCTCTGGAATGAACTGTCGACGCAGGTCAGCCAGTGCTTCGACGACTTGCGCAGCGAGGTCGACCCCCAACGCTGGAAGACCGAACGCGAAGCCTTACTGGAGCAGGACTGGCCCGCCAAGTCGTTTATGCGCATGCGTCTGCTGGAGAGCCATGCCGATATCGTCGGGCGTTTGCCTAACCCACTGAGCGCCGCCGCCAATGCCGGCTAACAACAGCGCACTGCGGCTGCTGGTGGTGATTCAGTTGGTGTCGATGGGCGCCATGGAGATGAGCGGCCCTTTCTGGCCGCTGCAAATCCAGAAGCTGCTCGGCGTCGCCAATGCCCAGTACACCGGCCTGCTGTCCTCGCTGGTGTATGCCGGGCCGATGATGGCGGCAATGATCCTGACGCCCATGTGGGGGCGACTGGGTGACCGCACCGGGCACAAGCCCATGATCATTCGGGCGTTGCTGGCGTTGGCGGCATGCCAGGGCCTGGCCGCCGTTACCTTCGACCCTTGGCTGCTGGTGGCAATCAGGGTTGCACAAGGGGCGCTGGCCGGGTTTATCGCAGCGGCGCAAGCCTATGCGCTGGCCTGCTGCGGCGACGGCGGGCGCGGGCACATTCTGGCTCGACTGCAATCGGCGACTGCCGTGGGCTCGCTGGCCGGACCGGTGTTGGGTGGGTGGTTGATGGATGTCTCGGGCTTCGCACTGCTGTGCTACAGCGCCACCGCAGTGTGCGTGTTGTGCGCGGTGATCAGCCTGTTCTTGCCCAACGACACGCCCCAATCACGCCCAACACACAACGCAAAACCAAGCCCCCTGCCCGAAGGCTGGCTCGGTGCAATGCTGGGGATCATCGTTTTGATCCAGGCAGCCAAGATGATGCCCCAGCCGTTTTATGCCTTGTACGTCGCCGACGTGTTACACGCCCCCGCGTGGCTGATCGGCGCCAGCTATGCCGCCAGCGCACTGACTCTGGCGCTGTCCGCGCCGCTATGGGGGCGCCTGTTCGACCGGCATCAACCGGCTCACACGTTGCGCGTCGTCGAATGGGTCACGTGGTCCTGCGCCTTGACGCTGGCATTTACGGCGCTGGCCAGCGAATGGCTCGGATTCCTCGCCAGCCGGCTGTTATGGGGCGTTTGGCAGGGTGCGTTGCTGCCGGTCGCCTACACGTTGATCGCCAACACCGTTGTGCCCAGCCAGCAGGGCTTTGCCCTGGGCCTGGGCAACAGCGCCGCCAAAGCCGGCGCGCTGTGTGGTGTGCTGATGGGCGGCATCGGCATGGGAGTCGTGGGTCTGGCGCACAGCTTCTGGCTGGTTGCACTCACATATGCATTGGCCGCCCTGGGCATCCGCACCATCCGTTCGTTCACCCGAACACCTGAGACATCCAGTTTTTCTGTCAATACTTCTAATAACTGAAAGGCAAGGTCATGAAAAAAACACAACTGGCAGTTCTGCTGCCACTTCTAGGGTCGATTAGCGCGCCTGCCTGGGCCGATGAGATCGAAGTGACTCACGCCGCGCCCATCAACCTGCAACTACAGGCAACGGTAGTGTCGGCCACGCGCAGTGAAACCAGCATCGCGGCGATCCCAGGCTCGGTGCAGGTGATCAGCGAAGATCAGATCCGCCAGCAAGCGGGTGCCGGCCGCCGGGTCGCAGACATCCTCGGGCAACTGGTACCGGGCATCTCCCCCTCCAGCGGCGGCATGAGCAACTTCGGCCAGACACTTCGCGGACGCAACACCCTGATCCTGATCGATGGGGTGTCCCAGAACGCCACGCGCGACAACTTCCGCCAGCTCAACAGCGTCGCGCCGGAAAGTATCGAGCGTATCGAAGTCATTTCCGGCGCCAGCAGTGTCTACGGGGCGGGCGCGTCAGGCGGCATCATCAACATCATCACGAAGCGCAACAAAGGTGAAGACCTGGCGTTGAGCAGCAAGATCGGCATGACCACCGGGAACAACTTCAGCCATAAAGGTTTCTCCTACGAAGCGTTCCAAAGCGCCACGGGCCGCAACGGCCCAGTGGATTGGTATCTGTCGGCCAACACCGTGCAACGCAACGACCTGTTCGCCGGCAACGGCAAGCGCATCCCCCAGGACACGTCCCAGGGCAGCAACATGGACACCGACACCTACGACCTGCAGGGTCGCTTCGGCTACAAGCTGGATGACGACAAGAAAATCAATCTGTCGCTGCAAGACTACAAGGACGAGCAAGACACCCGTTACACCAAGAATCCCCGCATCACCAATACCGCAGTCGCTGTAAAAGGCCTGGACCTGGTCGATCAACCGTACACCCACAACCAGGCAGTGAACCTCAACTACGCCGATCAGGATTTCTACGGCCAGGGCTTGCAGGTCGAAAGTTATTGGCGGCGTGCCGACGCGTTGTTCTTCCCCGACCTGTCCCGGGGCCGCGCAGGCGTGTCCGACAACAACAGCGTGCAAGAGGTGTACGGCCTGCGAGCGGCCATCGACACGCAAATGCCGAACATCGGCGCGGCGACCGGCAACCTGGTCTGGGGTGCCGACTACGATCATGAAACCTCGCGTCAGCGTGGCGACCAATACCGGGTCAACGGCCTCACCTACACCAAGACCGGTACCACATTCGAAATGGGACCGGACATCCAGACCACCACCAAAGCCATCTTTGGCCAGTTGTCCTACGACATCGATGATTGGACCTTGCGTGGCGGCGTACGCCGCGAGTGGATCGAAAGCGACATTGCCGACAGCATCGCTTACGGCGAAATCGTCCAGACCGGTAAGCGCGCGACACTGCCAGGCGGCACGCTCAAATACGATGACACCCTCTACAACCTCGGGGCTGTGTATCACCTGAGCGAAAACCAGGATGTATTCTTCAACTTCAGCCAGGGCTTTTCCCTGCCGGACATCCAGCGCTTCCTGCGTGACGTCAACAGCACCTACGACATTCAAAAACTCAATGCCCAGGCCCTGAAGGTCGACAGCTACGAGCTGGGCTGGCGGGGTAATTGGGACAAGTGGCTGGCTAACGTCACCGCGTATGAAAACACCTCGGATGTCACTCAGTTCTACGATGCCAATGATCGTGTATTGCGCCTGGTGAACCAGAAAGAGCGTGTGCGCGGTATCGAAACCAGCCTGACGTACAACGTCACCGACCAATGGTCGGTGGGCGGTACTTATGCTTATGCCAAAGGCGAAACCCGCCAGAACGGCCAATGGATCGACTTGCCGGCGACACGTATCTCCCCCGCCAAGACGACCGCTTTTGTCGGCTATGACCACGGCGACTATAGCCTGCGCTTGCAAGGCATGCGCCTGGCCAACTACGACGCTGCGTTCAAAGACAACAACGGCCGCGATATCCAGGGTTACACGCTGGTCGACCTGCTGGGTTCAGTCCGGCTGCCGGTAGGTCGCCTGGAAGGTGCGGTCTACAACCTCAGTAACCGCAACTACCAGAACATGTTTGCCCAGGCCAACGCCCGCGCGCCCTACCCGAACGCCGAGGGTCGCACCTTCAGCATGAGTTACGCCGTGGATTGGTAACCGCCTGACACTGCCGGCCAAAACAACAAACCCCGCCTTTTGAGCGGGGTTTGTTGTTTTACAGCCTTACCACATCAGATCATCCGGGATCTGGTAGGCGGCGTAAGGATCATCCTCATCCGGCACCTGGCTTTCGGTGAGGATATTGAGCTGGACGATACGCTCCGGTGCACGCTCCTGGATCTTCAGCGCCGCTTCGCGCGGGATCACCTCGTAACCGCCGGCGTGATGCACGATCGCCAGGGAGCCGTTGCTCAGCTTGTTGCGCATCAGCGTGTTGACCGACAGGCGCTTGACCTTCTTGTCATCCACGAAGTTGTAGTAGTCCTCGGTGGTCAGCTTGGGCAGGCGCGAGGTCTCGATCAGTTGCTTGACCTGGGCCGTGCGGGCCTTGGCCTCGGCTTTCTCCTGCTGCTGGCGGTTCAGCTCCTGGTCGCGCTTGACCTTCTCGGCCATGGCTTCCTGGGCCAGGCGTGCCTGGGTGTCATCGGCCTCGGCCTGGCCTTTGTGGACCAGACGTTGATGTTTCTGTTTCTCTTTGCCGACCTGCTTGGCCTGCTTTTGGTTGACCAGACCTGCTTTGAGCAACTGGTCGCGAAGGGAAAGGCTCATGGTGCTTACTCACTTAGGCAACTGCTCAACCGCAGCTGGACACGTTCTTTTCCTGGCGTTTGGCTTCGCCCCACAGGGCGTCCAACTCTTCGAGGGTGCAATCTTCCATGGATTGACGCGTATCGCGCAATGCCTGTTCGATAAATCGGAAACGTCGCTCGAATTTGGCATTGGCACCGCGCAAGGCGGTTTCCGGGTCGACCTTGAGGTGACGGGCCAGGTTGACCGCGGCAAACAGCAGGTCACCGACCTCATCGGCGATGGCCACTGCATCGTTATCGGCCATGGCTTCGAGTACTTCATCCAGCTCTTCGCGCACGTTATCCACCACCGGCAACGCAGCGGGCCAGTCGAAACCGACCTGGCTGACGCGCTTCTGCAATTTGGCGGCACGGGACAGCGACGGCAAGGCGGTGGGCACATCGTCGAGCAGGGACAGTTGCTCGGGGGCGTCGGACTTTTCCGCGCGCTCCTCGGCCTTGATCTGCTCCCAACGCGTCTTGACCTGCTCTTCGCTCAACTGCGGGATATCCAGCGGCGCGTACAGATCGCCGGTGGGGAACACATGGGGATGACGTCGAATCAGCTTGCGGGTAATGCTGTCGATCACCCCGGCAAACTCGAAGCGCCCTTCTTCCTGTGCCAGCTGGCTGTAATACACCACCTGGAACAACAGGTCGCCCAACTCGCCTTGCAGGTGATCGAAGTCGCCGCGCTCGATGGCGTCGGCGACTTCGTAGGCCTCTTCCAGGGTGTGCGGGACGATGCTCGCGTAGGTTTGCTTGATGTCCCACGGGCACCCGTATTGCGGGTCGCGCAGGCGATTCATCAGGTGCAGCAGGTCTTCAAGTGAATACATCTTTCTATTCCCGATCAGGTATGAACACCGCCGATCAACTGTGGGAGGGGGCTTGCCCCCGATTGCGGTGGATCAACCAAGAATCTGGTACCTGACACTCCGCTTTCGGGGGCAAGCCCCCTCCCACCTTTCAGACT
>Ga0208898_1000094_pt1 | contig 91499 bp, 84 predicted proteins | sample VirMetDEL_Mar_4_FD_184513 | JGI IMG/M metagenome (GOLD analysis project Ga0208898, IMG submission 184513) | Aqueous microbial communities from the Delaware River and Bay under freshwater to marine salinity gradient to study organic matter... | ecosystem: Environmental > Aquatic > Marine >... | reverse complement strand
CGACGCGGGCGGAGGCGCCTTCGAGCTCGGCGAGGCCTTCGGCGATGTCGAGTTTGTCGAGGGCAGCCTTGGCGCGGATGATCGCGGCGGAGTCGTTGGCGGTGACGGCGCGGGCTTCGATGGCGGCAGCGGCGCCGGCACCGTCGAGGCGGTCCATGTTGGCTTCGGTGGCGTGGCCGGCGTTGGCGCCTTTGACGGCGACTTCGCCGTCTTCTTCTTTGTCGAATTCGTCCCAGCTCAGCATGACGTGTCGTCTCCTGCGTGAGGGCTCGAAGGTGCCCGTGTGAAACCGGATGGTTGGGGGTTCACACGGCCCTCGGGCCGCGGTGGATCTTAAGGAATCGTTTGTTGCAACAGCTAGCGCAGGCATTAAACGCAATGGGGTGAACGGGTGCTCTGCGTGAGGCTTGAGGGGCGGAGCGATAGATGCATGCTCCTGCGGAGGCCTCAGGTCGGCTCTTCATCCCAGTGTAAAGGGATATTGCAGGCCCGATTTACCCGCGCATTATAGGGAAAAAAACGGCTTTGTGTTGTGGCAGATGCGCTCGGATTGCTGACAAAACGCCTGGTATTCGAGCCAGAGCGAGGGTTTACAGGGGGTTGGTGCAGGAGGATTTTTTTGACGGACGGTGGGCTATTTATTGCGGGGGCTGGCGAGGTTTTTTGAGCGGGGGAGTGGGAGGCGGGTTTTTGGCCGCAAGAACAATTTCTTGCGGCGAATAAGATCACGGTCAATGTGAACTAACGAAGTTGTTATCCGTTAGAGCAACCGTTACCCATCACATGGTAGTTAAGAATGTGGCGCTGACCTTTGGAGTCTTCATATTCCATTTTTACCGGTACGACTTCGCATACATCTGGAATGGTGCTCATGGAGACTACTTTGGCGACGTCCAGGTGAGTGCTGTAGGTGTAGTCTTCAACAATCGGAGCGTTCTGGCCGGCTACGTCAGTCGGGGCTTCCTCGGCCAGGGCGGCGGTGGCGCACAAGCTGCTGAGGGCCATAACTAATAAAGCTTTCATTTCTCTTTTTACCTTCTTCAGTGCGAAAGGGGTCACGGGGCCCTTTGGAGGCCTCGTGTGTAACTTAGGGGTGTTTACTTCGGATTAACGTGCCTTCGTGGGGGCTGTTACGTTGTTAATCTGGTTGCCTTGTTGGCGGAGTCGATTTTAGGCCTGCGGGTTATATTCATATACCCGTGCTTTTGATAAACACTATTGGTGGTTTTTGTAATAATCCCCCCTCGCAGGTTTTTTTACGTGTCCGCCAAGCGCCGCAGGCTACGGGCCAGAGGGGGGAAGGAGATAACAGAGCAATTTGTAGGGTCTTGTTACTACCATCGTCGAATGGTTCTATAGGCTGACCCCGGCTACAACTGGGGTCATACAAAAACAACTATTTCACCGAGGTAAGAAAGATGAGTGCGGCTTCCCTGTACCCCGTTCGCCCCGAAACAGTAGCCAACACGCTGACTGACGAGGCGACCTACAAGGCCATGTACCAGCAGTCGGTGGTCAACCCCGATGGTTTCTGGCGTGAGCAAGCCAAGCGTCTTGACTGGATCAAGCCTTTCACCACGGTGAAGCAGACCTCATTCGACGATCACCATGTCGACATCAAGTGGTTTGCCGATGGCACCTTGAACGTTTCCTACAACTGCCTGGACCGTCACCTCGCCGAGCGCGGCGACCAGGCGGCGATCATCTGGGAGGGCGATGACCCTGCCGACAGCCGCACCATCACCTACCGCGAGTTGCACGAACAAGTCTGCAAGTTCGCCAACGCCCTGCGTGGCCAGGACATACACCGCGGCGACGTGGTGACTATTTATATGCCGATGATCCCCGAAGCTGCGGTCGCCATGCTGGCCTGTGCCCGCATCGGTGCGATCCACTCGGTGGTGTTTGGCGGTTTCTCGCCGGAGGCCTTGGCCGGTCGCATCATCGACTGTAAGTCGAAAGTGGTGATCACCGCCGACGAAGGTGTGCGCGCCGGTAAGAAGATTCCGTTGAAGGCCAACGTCGACGACGCTCTGACCAACCCGGAAACCAACAGCGTCCAGAAAGTCATCGTGTGCAAGCGCACCAGTGGCAGCATCAAGTGGAACCAGCATCGTGACATCTGGTACGAAGACCTGATGAAAGTGGCGGGCACCGTGTGCGCGCCGAAAGAGATGGGCGCTGAAGAAGCGCTGTTCATCCTTTATACCTCCGGCTCCACCGGCAAGCCTAAAGGCGTGCAGCACACCACTGGCGGCTACTTGTTGTATGCGGCCCTGACCCATGAGCGCGTGTTCGACTACCGCCCGGGCGAAATCTTCTGGTGTACCGCCGACGTCGGCTGGATCACCGGCCATACCTATATCGTCTACGGGCCACTGGCCAATGGCGCGACCACGCTGATGTTCGAAGGCGTGCCTAACTACCCGGACATCACTCGGGTGGGCAAGATCGTCGACAAGCACAAGGTCAATGTTCTCTACACCGCGCCGACGGCGATCCGCGCGATGATGGCTTCCGGTACCGCCGCCTGCGAAGGCGTTGATGGCAGCAGCTTGCGCCTACTGGGTTCGGTGGGTGAGCCGATCAACCCGGAAGCGTGGGACTGGTACTACAAGAACGTCGGCCAATCCCGTTGCCCGATCGTCGATACCTGGTGGCAGACCGAGACCGGCGCCACCCTGATGAGCCCGCTGCCGGGCGCCCATGCGCTCAAGCCAGGTTCGGCGGCACGGCCGTTCTTCGGCGTGGTGCCGGCCTTGGTGGACAACCTGGGCAACATCATCGAAGGCCCTGCCGAAGGCAACCTGGTGATCCTCGATTCGTGGCCAGGCCAGGCCCGTACCCTGTACGGCGACCATGACCGTTTCGTCGATACCTACTTCAAGACCTTCCGTGGCATGTACTTCACCGGTGACGGCGCCCGTCGCGATGAAGATGGCTACTGGTGGATCACCGGCCGTGTGGATGACGTGTTGAACGTGTCCGGCCACCGTATGGGGACCGCCGAGATCGAAAGCGCCATGGTCGCCCACCCGAAAGTCGCCGAAGCGGCGGTGGTGGGTGTACCGCACGACATCAAAGGCCAGGGCATCTATGTGTATGTCACCCTGAAAAATGGTGAAGAGCCGACCGAAGCGCTGCGCCTGGAACTGAAGAACTGGGTGCGCAAGGAAATCGGGCCGATCGCTTCGCCGGACGTGATCCAGTGGGCACCGGGCTTGCCGAAGACGCGGTCGGGCAAAATCATGCGACGTATCCTGCGCAAGATTGCCACGGCTGAGTACGATGGCTTGGGCGATATCTCCACCCTGGCCGACCCAAGTGTGGTGGCGCATTTGATTGAGACCCACAAGACCATGAACGTCGCGTAAGACGGGTAGGTGGGACAGAGCCCCATTCGGCGTGAGCCGGGTGGGGCTTTTTTGTGGTCTCTCAAAACCACTGAAGATCCCATGTTTGTGGTCTCTCAAAGCCACTGAAGATCCCATGTGGGAGGGGGCTTGCCCCCGATAGCGGTCTTCAGCCAACTGATCAGTGACTGATCCACCGCCATCGGGGGCAAGCCCCCTCCCACATGGGTCTACACAACCCGCAGTCCAATAAATATCGGTTTATCGCAGAGGACGTTTCTGAATGTTACCGAGCGGCGCAAATGTGTAACCCTTCGCCCGAACATGAGGCAAAGTGCTACGGGTTTGCACCGAAAAGCCGCGTTTTAGACAGCTCCCAGTATTAGATTAAACGCCAGACTTGCCGTGCTAGAAGGGTTTGCGAATAATAGGCCCGCTATTTGCAGTATCAACAGGTTTAATATCTTTTGTCTCTGCATAAAAAACAGGGGCTGTCAATGTGCTGGAACCGCTTTCTCGGTGCTTCTGTAAATTGTTGTCGCATTGAGGAAATATCGGCTTCCGGCCTGTCGTTAGAATGCCGATCACTCGCTCGTCGTCGCCGCTGTTGAATCGGCGTAGGACGCAGCACCGCTATTCGGTTTCACTCAGTCGCATCGTGGGCCATGGCTCATACTGCTGTTTTGCCCTATACCGATGGAGTCCCAAGATGAAGAAACTCGTGCTGTTGGGCGCCCTGGCGCTGTCCGTGCTGTCCATGCAGGCTTTCGCTGAAGGCAAGCCTCTGAAAATTGGTATCGAAGCGGCATACCCTCCGTTTGCCTCGAAGGCGCCGGATGGCAACATCGTCGGTTTTGACTACGACATCGGCAACGCTCTGTGCGAAGAGATGAAGGTCAAGTGTACTTGGGTCGAGCAAGAGTTCGACGGCCTGATCCCCGCGCTGAAAGTGCGCAAGATCGACGCGATCCTGTCGTCCATGTCCATCACCGACGACCGCAAGAAGTCCGTGGACTTCACCAACCGCTACTACCTGACCCCGGCGCGCCTGGTGTTGAAGGAAGGCACGACCGTCAGCGACAGCCTGGATGAGTTGAAAGGCAAGAAGATCGGCGTGCAGCGCGGTTCGATCCACGACCGTTTCGCCAAGGAAGTACTGGCGCCTAAAGGTGCCACGGTTGTTCCTTACAGCTCGCAGAATGAAATCTACCTGGATGTGGAAGCCGGTCGCCTCGACGGCACCGTGGCTGACGCCACCCTGTTGCAGGAAGGTTTCCTCGATACGGCTGCGGGTAAAGGCTACGCGTTCACCGGCCCGGCCTTTACCGATAGCAAATACTTCGGCGATGGCATCGGTATCGCGGTACGTAAAGGCGACAAGGAAAACCTGGACCGCATCAACGCTGCGATCACTGCGATTCGTGCCAACGGCAAGTACAAGGCTATCCAGGACAAGTACTTCAACTTCGATATTTACGGCCCAGACGCCAAGTAAATCGTCGCAGCGGTCTGTCCAGAATGGCGCAAGCAACAGAATTCCTGAGGTTTGCGCCATTTTTTCATCCCCCTTTTCGAGGACCTGAATCATGTTGAAAGGCTACGGGGCCGTCATCCTCGATGGCGCATGGTTGACGCTTCAGCTCGCCTTGTCGTCCATGGCCTTGGCCATCGTTCTGGGTCTGATCGGGGTCGCGTTACGCCTGTCGCCGGTGCGCTGGTTGGCCTGGCTGGGTGACTTGTACTCCACGGTGATCCGTGGGATTCCCGACCTGGTGCTGATCCTGCTGATTTTCTACGGCGGTCAGGACCTGCTCAACCGCGTCGCGCCGATGCTTGGCTATGACGACTATATCGACTTGAACCCCTTGGCCGCCGGTATCGGCACCCTGGGTTTCATCTTTGGCGCCTACCTGTCGGAAACCTTCCGCGGCGCCTTCATGGCCATCCCCAAGGGCCAGGCCGAAGCCGGCCTGGCGTATGGAATGAGCCCTTTCCAGGTGTTTTTCCGGGTGATGGTGCCGCAGATGATCCGGCTGGCGATCCCCGGGTTTACCAACAACTGGCTGGTCCTGACCAAGGCCACCGCGCTGATTTCGGTGGTGGGCCTGCAAGACATGATGTTCAAGGCCAAGCAGGCGGCGGATGCCACCCGCGAGCCTTTTACCTTCTTCCTCGCAGTGGCGGCGATGTACCTGGTGATCACCAGCGTATCGTTGCTGGCCTTGCGTCATCTTGAGAAGCGCTACTCGGTAGGCGTAAGGGCGGCTGATCTATGATCTTCGACTACAACGTCATCTGGGACGCCATGCCGCTGTACCTCGGCGGCTTGCTGACCACCCTGAAACTGCTCGCCATTTCGCTGTTCTTCGGCCTGCTGGCCGCCTTGCCCCTGGGCTTGATGCGGGTGTCCAAGCAGCCGATCGTCAATGGCGCGGCCTGGCTCTACACCTATGTGATCCGCGGCACACCGATGCTGGTGCAGCTGTTCTTGATCTACTACGGCCTGGCCCAGTTCCAGGCGGTGCGCGAGAGCTTCCTGTGGCCGCTGTTGTCCAGCGCCACGTTCTGCGCGTGCCTGGCCTTTGCGATCAACACCAGCGCCTACACCGCCGAAATCATCGCCGGGAGCCTCAAGGCCACCCCCAACGGCGAGATCGAAGCGGCCAAGGCCATGGGCATGTCGCGCTACAAGCTGTACCGCCGCATCCTGCTGCCATCGGCCCTGCGCCGGGCGCTGCCGCAGTACAGCAACGAAGTGATCATGATGCTGCAGACCACCAGCCTGGCATCCATCGTCACCCTGATCGACATCACCGGTGCCGCGCGCACGGTGAACGCACAGTTCTACCTGCCGTTCGAAGCGTATATCACCGCCGGCGCGTTCTACCTGTGCCTGACCTTCATCCTGGTGCGCCTGTTCAAGTTGGCCGAGCGCCGCTGGCTGAGCTACCTGGCTCCACGGAAGCACTGATATGGAACGTATCGATCACCTGTTGCCCTGGGGTCACCTGGGTTGCGAGCGCCAACTGAGCGTGTTCCGTTTCGGCAGCGGCGAGCGCAAGGCCTACATCCAGGCCAGCCTGCACGCCGATGAACTGCCGGGGATGCGTGCCGCGTGGGAGCTGAAAAAGCGCCTGACCGAACTGGAACAGCAAGGCGCGCTCAACGGCGTGATCGAGCTGGTGCCGGTGGCCAACCCGATGGGCCTGGGCCAGCTGTTGCAAGGCAGCCATCAAGGGCGTTTCGAGATTGGCAGCGGCAAGAATTTCAACCGCGATTTCGTCGAGTTGAGCGAGCCGCTGATCGCACAACTGCACGGCAAGCTCGGCGATGATCCCCATGCCAACGTGCGCGTGATCCGCCAGGCGATGCACGATACGCTCGACGCGCTGCCCGCGCCGGCCAGCCAGTTGCAAGGCATGCAGCGGGTGCTGCTGAGCCACGCCTGCAGCGCGGACATCGTCCTCGACCTGCATTGCGACGCCGAAGCCGCGCTGCACATGTACGCGCTGCCCCAGCATTGGCCGCAGTGGCGGTCGCTGTCGGCGCATTTGAACGTGAAAGTCGGGCTGCTGGCGGAAGACTCCGGCGGCAGCTCGTTCGATGAAGCCTGCTCGCTGCCCTGGCTGCGTGTGTCGCGGGCGTTCCCCGAGGCGCAGATTCCGCTGGCGTGCCTGGCGACCACCCTGGAGCTGGGCGGCCAGGCCGATACCGGCCGCGACGAAGCGATCTTCCACGCCGAAGGCATCCTCGCGTTCCTCGCCGAGCAGGGCCTGATTAAAGGTGAGTGGCCGGCGCCACGTCACGAACCCTGCGAAGGCGTGCCCTTCGAAGGCACTGAATTGCTGTTTGCACCCCACGCTGGCGTGATCAGTTACCTGCGTAAAGCCGGTGACTGGGTGGACGCCGGCGAGCCGGTTTTTGAAGTGATCGACCCTCTGGAAGACCGCGTGAGCATCATCTGCGCCGGCACTTCGGGGGTGCTGTTTGCCGTTGAACGGCTACGTTATGCCCAAGCGGGTTTCTGGCTGGCCAAGGTGGCGGGGCGCGAAGCGCTGCGTCACGGGCGCTTGCTCAACGACTGACCACCTGTTTTTGTGAGAACCGACCGCATGTACAAGCTTGAAGTCCAAGACCTGCATAAACGCTATGGCAGTCATGAAGTGCTCAAAGGCGTGTCCCTGGCCGCCGCGGCCGGTGATGTGATCAGCATCATCGGTTCCAGCGGTTCGGGCAAAAGTACCTTTTTGCGCTGCATCAACCTGCTGGAGCAGCCCCACGCCGGCAAGATCCTGCTCAATAACGAAGAGCTGAAACTGGTGGCCGGCAAAGACGGCGCCCTGCGCGCCGCCGACCCGAAACAGCTGCAACGCATGCGTTCGCGCCTGTCCATGGTGTTCCAGCATTTCAACCTGTGGTCGCACATGACCGCGCTGGAAAACGTGATGGAAGCTCCGGTGCATGTGCTGGGCATGTCGAAAAAGGACGCGCGGGAAAAGGCCGAGCACTACCTGGCCAAAGTCGGCGTGGGCCATCGTAAGGATGCGTTCCCCGGCCATATGTCCGGTGGCGAGCAACAGCGCGTGGCGATTGCCCGTGCGCTGGCGATGGAGCCGGAGGTGATGCTGTTCGACGAACCCACCTCGGCGCTGGACCCGGAGTTGGTCGGCGAAGTGTTGAAAGTGATGCAGGACCTGGCCCAGGAAGGCCGCACCATGGTGGTGGTGACCCACGAAATGGGCTTTGCCCGTGAAGTGTCCAACCAGCTGGTATTCCTGCACAAAGGCATCGTCGAAGAACGCGGCAACCCGCGCGAAGTGCTGGTCAATCCCCAGTCCGAGCGGCTTCAGCAGTTCCTCTCCGGCAGCTTGAAGTAGCCACTCCTTTTATGTGGGAGGGGGCTTGCCCCCGATAGCAGTCTGTCAGTTGATACATCTGGTGACTGATACACCGCTATCGGGGGCAAGTCGAATCGTCGCACCGCCCCTCCCACATTGGATGTTCATCGTTTTTGAGATTTGTGTTCGTTTACGGGCTAGCATTGGCCCACGGCTTCTTTCACTGTTTTTGCTTCGGATAGCCCTCCATGACTGCCCATCGAATTGGTTTCCTGATTTGGCCCAGCACAAAAGCACTGACGCTTGCGCTGGCTGAGGAGGCCTTGCGCGTTGCTCAGCGGGTGCATCCGGAGGTGGTCTATGAACTGTCGTTTCTGCAGGCCGAACCGCAGACCGATGGCGCCTGGCAACTGCCCGGCGGGCCGTGGGCCGGCAAGCTCGAAGGCTTCCAGAAACTGTTCCTGCTGGCCGACGAACCGCCCACCGCGATCGCTTCGCAGCTCAGCACCGCGCTCAAGCAACTGGTGCGCGCCGGGTGTGTGATCGGCGGCTTGTCGGCCGGTGTCTACCCGCTGGCTCATCTCGGTCTGCTCGACGGCTACCGTGCCGCCGTGCATTGGCGCTGGCAGGACGATTTCGCCGAGCGCTTCCCCAAGGTCATCGCCACCAGCCATCTGTTCGACTGGGACCGCGATCGCCTGACCGCCTGTGGCGGCATGTCGGTACTCGACCTGTTGCTGGCGGTGCTGGCCCGTGATCACGGCGCCGAGCTGGCCGGTGCGGTGTCCGAGGAACTGGTGGTGGAGCGCATCCGCGAAGGCGGCGAGCGCCAGCGCATCCCTCTGCAAAACCGCCTGGGCTCGAGCCATCCGAAGCTGACCCAGGCGGTGCTGTTGATGGAGGCCAACATCGAAGAACCGCTGACCACCGACGAAATCGCCCAGCATGTCTGCGTGTCGCGACGACAACTGGAACGCATCTTCAAGCAATACCTCAATCGCGTCCCCAGCCAGTATTACCTGGAACTGCGCCTGAACAAGGCCCGCCAGATGCTGATGCAAACCAGCAAGTCGATCATCCAGATCGGCCTGTCCTGCGGCTTCTCCTCGGGGCCGCACTTCTCCAGCGCCTACCGCAATTTCTTCGGCGCCACCCCCCGCGAAGACCGCAACCAGCGACGCAGCAGCAGCCCGTTCGAGTTGTCGTCGGTGCCGTCCGAACGCGGTTGATCTCACCCGCGCGATCCCTGCGGTAGATAGATAGCCGGCCGCCGGCCAAGTTACGCCTATCCTGCTCGACCACCTGCCGCTGTGCCCCGGTAGCGTTTAAACTGCGCCATTGCGATGCTATTTGTCGCATTGGCGTAAACCCGCCAAAATCGCGGGTTGGCGCTATAAGAAGTTGTCGCTTGGCGGCAAGGCCGCGCTGAAAACTGTCCTTACAATCCCTGCATCGCCCGCCAGTTCCAGGCAGGCGTTCCTCTTCAGGAGACTCCGATGTCCGTTGAGCAAGCCCCGGTGCAACGTGCCGATTTCGACCAGGTCATGGTGCCCAATTACGCACCTGCCGCATTCATCCCCGTGCGCGGCGCAGGTTCGCGCGTGTGGGACCAGGCGGGTCGCGAGCTGATCGACTTTGCCGGCGGCATCGCGGTCAATGTTTTGGGCCATGCCCACCCGGCGCTGGTCGGTGCGTTGACCGAACAGGCCCACAAGCTGTGGCACGTCTCCAACGTCTTCACCAATGAGCCGGCCCTGCGCCTGGCCCACAAGTTGATCGACGCCACCTTTGCCGAGCGTGTGTTCTTCTGCAACTCCGGCGCCGAAGCCAACGAGGCTGCGTTCAAGCTGGCCCGTCGCGTGGCGTTCGACCGCTTCGGCAGCGAGAAATACGAGATCATCGCCGCCCTCAACAGCTTCCACGGCCGCACCCTGTTCACCGTCAACGTCGGTGGCCAGTCGAAGTACTCCGACGGCTTCGGGCCGAAGATCACTGGCATCACCCATGTGCCGTTCAATGACCTGGCCGCGCTGAAAGCCGCCGTGTCGGACAAGACCTGCGCCGTGGTGCTGGAACCGGTGCAAGGCGAGGGCGGCGTGCTGCCGGCCGAGCTGGCCTACCTGCAAGGCGCCCGCGAACTGTGCGACGCCCACGACGCGCTGCTGGTGTTCGACGAAGTGCAGACCGGCATGGGCCGCAGCGGCCACCTGTTCGCCTACCAGCACTACGGTGTGGTGCCGGACATTCTCACCAGCGCCAAGAGCCTGGGCGGCGGTTTCCCGATTGCCGCGATGCTCACCACGGAAGCCTTGGCCAAGCACTTGGTGGTCGGCACCCACGGCACCACCTACGGCGGCAACCCGCTGGCGTGTGCGGTGGCGGGGGCGGTGATCGATGTGATCAACACGCCTGAAGTGCTGGCCGGCGTCAACGCCAAGCACGACCTGTTCAAGGCCCGCCTGGAACAGATCGGCAAACAATACGGGATCTTCAGCGAAGTGCGCGGCCTCGGCCTGCTGCTCGGTTGCGTGTTGAGCGACGCCTGGAAAGGCAAGGCCAAGGACGTGTTCAACGCGGCCGAGAAAGAAAACCTGATGATCCTGCAAGCCGGCCCCGACGTGGTGCGTTTCGCGCCGAGCCTGGTGGTGGAGGATGCGGACATCAATGAAGGCCTGGACCGTTTTGAGCGTGCTGTTAAGACACTGACCCAAGCCTGATACACATTTATCTGTCGGACTGGGTCGAATGTGGGAGGGGGCTTGCCCCCGATAGCAGTCTGTCAGTTGATACATCTGGTGACTGATACACCGCTATCGGGGGCAAGTCGAATCGTCGCACCGCCCCTCCCACATTGGATATGTGTTGTTCCTGACCTGTCCGGTACTTTTTCCTATGAGTTTTTCGAGTTAAGGAGTGACACCATGCTGGTGATGCGCCCCGCGCAAATGGCTGATCTGGGCGAGGTGCAGCGTCTGGCTGCGGACAGCCCGATTGGTGTCACCTCCTTGCCGGACGATGTGGAGCGCCTGAGCGACAAGATCGCCGCCAGCGAAGCGTCCTTCGCTGCCGAGGTCAGTTTCAACGGTGAAGAAAGCTATTTCTTCGTGCTCGAAGACACCGAGACCGGCAAGCTCGTCGGCTGTTCGGCCATCGTCGCCTCGGCCGGCTACTCGGAACCGTTCTACAGCTTCCGTAACGAGACCTTCGTCCACGCCTCCCGCGAGCTGAAGATCCACAACAAGATCCACGTGCTTTCCCAGTGCCACGACCTCACCGGCAACAGCCTGCTCACCAGCTTCTACGTGGTGCCGGAGCTGGTCGGTTCGCCGTGGTCGGAACTCAATTCCCGCGGCCGCCTGTTGTTCGTCGCCAGCCATCCCGAGCGCTTCGCCGACTCGGTGGTGACCGAGATTGTCGGCTACAGCGACGAGAACGGTGATTCGCCGTTCTGGGACGCCATCGGGCGCAACTTCTTCGACCTCAACTACGCCGCCGCCGAGCGCCTGTGCGGGCTGAAAAGCCGCACGTTCCTCGCCGAGCTGATGCCGCACTACCCGATCTACGTGCCGCTGCTGCCGGACGAAGCCCAGGAAGCCATGGGCCAGGTGCATCCGCGTGCGCAGATCACCTTCGACATCCTCATGCGCGAAGGCTTCGAGACCGATCACTACATCGACATCTTCGACGGCGGCCCGACGCTGCACGCGCGGGTCTCGGGCATTCGCTCGATCGCCCAGAGCCGCGTGGTGCCGGTGAAGATCGGCGAGAGGGTCAAGGGTGTCGGCCGCCAGTACCTGGTGAGCAACGCGCAGTTGCAGGATTACCGCGCGGTGCTGCTGGAGCTGGACTACGCGCCCGGCAAACCGGTGACCCTGGACCTGGAAGCGGCCGAAGCCCTGGGCGTCGGCGAAGGCGCCAGCGTGCGTTTGGTTGCGGTTTAACGCAGAGTTTTGCGGGTGGCCTGAACGGGCGGCCCGCCTGAGGAGATAGCATGATCGTTCGTCCCGTACGCAGCAGCGATTTACCGGCCCTGATTGATCTGGCGCGCAGCACCGGCACCGGCCTGACCACCTTGCCGGCCAACGAAGAGCGCCTGACCCACCGGGTTGGCTGGGCCGAAAAAACCTTCCGCGGCGAAGCCGGGCGCGGGGATGCCGACTACCTGTTCGTGCTGGAAAACGACGAAGGCCGCGTGGTGGGGATTTCCGCCATCGCCGGCGCCGTCGGCCTGCGCGAGCCCTGGTACAACTTCCGGGTCGGCCTGACCGTCAGCGCCTCCCAGGAGCTGAATATCTACCGTGAGATCCCGACGCTGTTCCTGGCCAACGACCTCACCGGCAACTCCGAACTGTGTTCGTTGTTCCTGCACGCCGATTACCGCAACGGCCTCAACGGCCGCATGCTGGCCAAGGCGCGCCTGCTGTTTATCGCGGAGTTCCCGCAGTTGTTCGGCAACAAGATCATCGCCGAGATGCGCGGCGTGTCCAATGAAGCCGGGCGTTCGCCGTTCTGGGAAAGCCTGGGCCGACACTTCTTCAAGATGGAGTTCAGCCAGGCCGACTACCTCACTGGCGTGGGCAACAAAGCCTTTATCGCCGAGTTGATGCCGAAATTTCCGCTGTACAGCTGCTTCCTGTCCGAGGATGCGCGCAACGTGATCGGCAAGGTTCACCCGGATACCGAGCCGGCGCTGAGCATGCTCAAGAGCGAAGGGTTCAGCTACCAGGGCTATGTCGACATTTTCGACGCCGGCCCGGCGGTGGAATGTGAGACCAGCAAGATCCGTGCGGTGCGCGACAGCCAGTCGCTGGTGTTGGCCATCGGCACGCCAGGCGACGACGCCACGCCGTTCCTGATCCATAACCGCAAGCGCGAAGAGTGCCGCATCACCGCCGCACCGGCCCGCCTGGCGGCAGGCACGCTGGTGGTCGATCCGTTGACCGCCAAACGCCTGCAACTGGTGGTGGGCGATCAAGTGCGTGCCGTACCGTTGTCTGCTGCTCGGGAGTCGAAATAATGAATTCGCTGTATATCGCAGGTAGCTGGCTGGCTGGCCAGGGTGAGCTGTTCGAATCGCGCAACCCGGTGACCCAGCACGTGCTGTGGGCCGGCAATGGCGCCAGCGCCGAACAGGTCGAATCCGCCGTGCAGGCGGCGCGCCAGGCGTTTCCGGCGTGGGCCCGGCGCTCGTTGGAAGAGCGCATCGGCGTGCTCGAAGCCTTCGCCAATACCTTGAAAAGCCGCGCCGATGAAATCGCCCGCTGCATCGGTGAAGAAACCGGCAAGCCCCTGTGGGAATCGGCCACCGAAGTCACCAGCATGGCCAACAAGATTGCAATCTCGGTGCAAAGCTACCGCGAGCGTACCGGCGAGAAGAGCGGCCCGCTGGGCGACGCCACCGCCGTGCTGCGCCACAAGCCTCACGGCGTGGTGGCGGTGTTTGGTCCTTACAACTTCCCCGGCCACCTGCCCAATGGGCATATCGTCCCGGCGTTGCTGGCGGGCAATACCGTGTTGTTCAAACCCAGCGAGTTGACCCCGAAAGTCGCCGAGCTGACCGTGCAATGCTGGATCGAAGCCGGCCTGCCGGCGGGCGTGTTGAACCTGCTGCAAGGTGCGCGGGAAACCGGGATCGCCCTGGCGGCCAACCCGGGTATCGACGGGTTGTTCTTCACCGGCTCCAGCCGCACCGGCAACCACCTGCACCAGCAGTTCTCCGGGCGCCCGGACAAGATCCTGGCCCTGGAAATGGGCGGTAACAACCCGCTGGTGGTGGATCAAGTGGCCGACGTGGATGCGGCGGTCTACACCATCATCCAATCGGCGTTTATCTCGGCCGGCCAGCGTTGCACCTGTGCCCGTCGCTTGCTGGTGCCCGAAGGCGCCTGGGGCGATGCGCTGCTGGCGCGGCTGGTGGCGGTCAGCGCGACGATTGCGGTCGGTGCGTTCGACCAGCAACCGGCGCCGTTCATGGGCTCGGTGATTTCCCTGGCGGCGGCGAAGGCCTTGATGGACGCCCAGGAACTGCTGTTGGCCAACGGCGCCGTGGCGCTGCTGGAAATGACCCAGCCGCAGGCTCAGGCCGCGTTGTTGACCCCGGGCATCATTGACGTGACCGAAGTGAGCGAGCGCGCCGATGAAGAGTTGTTCGGCCCGCTGTTGCAGGTGATCCGCTACGCTGATTTCGCCGCGGCGATTGCCGAGGCCAACAACACCCAGTACGGCCTGGCCGCCGGTTTGTTGTCGGACTCCGAAGCGCGCTACCAGCAGTTCTGGCTGGAAAGCCGCGCCGGGATCGTCAACTGGAACAAACAACTGACCGGCGCCGCCAGTACCGCGCCGTTCGGCGGTGTCGGGGCTTCGGGCAACCATCGCGCCAGCGCCTATTACGCAGCGGATTATTGCGCGTACCCGGTGGCGTCGCTGGAGACCCCAAGTCTGGTGCTGCCAGCCACACTCACCCCCGGCATTACACTGATCTAAAGGTGGGAGGGGGCTTGCTCCCGATAGCGGTGGATCAGTCACCTGATTCATCAACTGGCAGACTGCTATCGGGGGCAAGCCCCCTCCCACATTAGGTCGGTGGTGTATTCAAGTCATTAGATGCCTATAAAAACAGATGTTCGTGGAGCCTCGCCGATGAAATCCTATGAAGTCAATTTTGACGGTCTAGTGGGGCCGACCCATAACTACGGCGGTTTGTCCTACGGCAACGTCGCGTCCCAGAGCAACAGCCAGCAAGCTTCCAACCCCAAGGAAGCGGCGTTGCAGGGCCTGCAGAAAATGAAAGCGCTGATGGACATGGGCTTTGTGCAAGGCGTGCTGGCGCCGCAGGAACGCCCGGACGTGGCTGCCTTGCGCAACCTCGGCTTCAGCGGCAGCGATGCCCAGGTCATCCAGCACGCGGCCAAGCACGCCATGCCATTGCTGGTCGCCAGTTGCTCGGCGTCGAGCATGTGGGTGGCCAACGCCGCCACCGTCAGCCCGAGCGCCGACACGGCGGATGGCCGCGTGCATTTCACCGCCGCCAACCTCAACTGCAAATACCACCGCAGCATCGAACACCCGACCACCAGCCGCGTATTGGGGGCGATGTTTGCCGATGCGAAACACTTCGCCCACCACGCCGCGTTGCCGGCGGTGGCGCAGTTCGGCGACGAAGGCGCGGCCAACCACACACGTTTCTGCCGTGACTATGGCGAGGCCGGCGTGGAGTTTTTCGTGTTCGGCCGCAGTGCGTTCGACACCCGTTACCCGGCGCCGCAGAAGTACCCGGCGCGCCAGACCCTCGAAGCCTCCCAGGCCGTCGCCCGCCTGCACGGCCTGAACGATGACGGCGTGGTCTTCGCCCAGCAGAACCCGGCGGTGATCGATGCCGGCGTGTTCCATAACGACGTGATCGCGGTGGGCAATGGCGAAATGCTGTTCTATCACGAGGACGCGTTCCTCAACACCGAGACGATGCTTGCCGAGTTGCAGGCCAAGTTGGGCAAACTGGGCGGCAACTTCCAGTCGGTGTGCGTGCCGCGTGCCCAGGTCAGCGTCGAAGACGCGGTGCGTTCCTACCTGTTCAACAGCCAATTGCTGACCCGCGCCGACGGCTCGATGCTGTTGATCGTGCCGGAAGAGTGCCGGGCCAACGCACGTGTCTGGCAGTATCTGCAAGGTCTGACCGCTGCCGGTGGTTTGATCCGCGAGGTCAAGGTCTTCGACCTCAAGCAAAGCATGCAGAACGGCGGCGGCCCGGCGTGCCTGCGTTTGCGCGTGGCGTTGAACGAAACCGAGCTGGCGGCGGTGAACCCAGGGGTTATCATGACCGCGCCGCTGTATGAAACGCTGACCCAGTGGGTCGACAAGCACTACCGCGACAGCCTGCGCGAAAGCGACCTGGCTGACCCGCAATTGCTGCTTGAATGCCGGACGGCATTGGATGAACTGACGCAAATCCTTAAACTGGGCGCGGTATATCCTTTCCAGATCAACTAACGCCACACGGCCGAGAGCTATTTATGAGCACCGATACCCTGCAACTGATCCTTGAAGACACCGACGGCACCCAGCTGCAAACCTCCTGCACCCGCGTTGCCGTGATCTGGCAGGGCAAGGAAGTCTGGATTCAGCACGACGGCCGTGGCCAACTGCTGATCGGTGTGGACGTGGAAGAAGGCGACGCCGAGTACGCCAACCTGCTGATGCGCCCACTGGCCACCAACCTGATGAGCCTGCAACTGGAAATGGAACCGGCCGACGTTGAGGGTGATGACGACGATCACGTCCACGGCCCAGGCTGCAACCACTAAGGAAGCTGCTTATGCTCGCCCTCGGCAAACTCCTTGAACTGACCCTCGCCGGTCGTGAACCGGCGCAAAAAATTCAACTGACTGTCGACGGCGTGCAGATGCGCTGGCTCAGCGAAGGCGCGCTTGAAGTGCGCCCGCCGCAAGCGCGGGACAACGGCAGCGATGTGCTGCTGTCGTCCGGCATCCACGGCAACGAGACCGCGCCGATCGAACTGCTCGACCGCCTGTTGCATGGCATCGCCCGTGGGCAGATCAAACCCCGCACCCGTATTCTGTTCCTGTTCGGCAACCCCGAGGCCATGCGCCGCGGCGAGCGTTACCTCGAACTGGACGTCAACCGGCTGTTCAACGGCCGTCACGAAAAAAATATCGGCCCTGAAGCCATGCGCGCCGCCGAGCTGGAACAATTGGCCCGCAGCTTCTTCAGCCTGCCTGGCCGCTCGCGCCTGCATTACGACCTGCACACCGCCATTCGTGGTTCGAAGGTCGAGCAGTTCGCCCTCTACCCGTGGAAGGACGGGCGCCAGCATTCGCGCCACGAACTGGCCCGCTTGCGCGCCGCCGGTATGCAGGCGGTGCTGCTGCAGAACAAAGCTTCGATCACCTTCTCCGCCTTTACCTATGAACAACTGGGCGCCGAGGCCTTTACCCTGGAATTGGGCAAGGCGCGGCCATTCGGGCAGAACCAGGATGTGGACGTGTCGCGCCTGGAAACCCGGTTGACGCAGATCATCGAAGGCACCGAACCGGACACTGGCAGCCTGGATGGCCTGCAGCTGTTTGCCGTGTCCCGCGAAGTCATCAAGCACAGCGATGCATTCCTGTTGCACCTGCCGGCGGACGTGGAAAACTTTTCGCCGTTGGCCCAGGGCTATCTGCTCGCCGAAGACGTCGCCAAGACCCGCTGGGTGATCGAGGAGGAGGGCGCACGCATCATCTTCCCGAACCCGAAGGTGAAGAATGGCTTGCGCGCAGGGATATTGATCGTGCCGACCACGGACGCCGGGCTGGCGTAGATCTCAGCCTTAACCGGATCCAAATGTGGGAGGGGGCTTGCCCCCGATAGCAGAGTGTCAGTCAGCTCATCTGTAGCTGAGACACCGCCATCGGGGGCAAGCCCCCTCCCACATTTTGTTTTGCGGTGTTGCTTAAACTGCTACGGCACGCGGCTCGCTGCGGCGGATCGCACGCACCTTGTGCAAGGTGTCGGCACAGGTACGCGCCGCTTCCTGGCCTTTGTGTACGAAGTGATCATGGAAGAAGGCGTGGTGCTCGCTGCCGGCGTGGAAGTGGTGCGGGGTCAGAGACACCGAGAACACCGGCACTTCGGTTTCCAGCTGAACCTGCATCAGGCCGCTGACCACCGATTGGGCGACGAATTCGTGGCGGTAGATGCCGCCGTCCACCACCAGGGCCGCGGCGACGATGCCGGCGTAACGGCCGGTCTTGGCCAGCAGCTTGGCGTGCAGGGGCATTTCAAAGGCGCCGCCGACTTCGAAGAAATCGATGTCCGATTCCTGGTAACCCAGGGCGATCATTTCGCTGAGGAAGCCTTTGCGCGATTGGTCGACAATATCCTTGTGCCAGCAGGCCTGGATAAACGCGACGCGCTCGCCGTGATGGTTTTTGCTTTTGCTGTCGATTGCGGTGGGTTGCATGTTCTGACTCCTGTTTAAGAAAAAAACAGGGCGTTATGAATCGAATGGGATTTAAGGGTACGAACAGCTGGGTCATGCAGGCATGAACTCAGCGCGCGGCCCTTTTGCGCCAATCCCGTTCTCTCTTCATCCGGACTATGACCGTCGGCCCCGGGATCACACCGGGTCTGCTGACCTTGTCGCCGTCCTGCCGGAGCAGTTCGAGGCGCCAAGCGCTCGCGGGCTATGCACATTGCGCGCAATTACCGCCGGTGGGGAATTGCACCCCGCCCTGAGAACGTTGCCGCCAGAACCCTGGCGGCGGAGAGTTTTTAACATGGTTTTTCAGAAACTGCACGATTGCCGTATCGATAGCCTATATCGGTTTGTTTGATTGATATTCGATTGACGCAGCATAGGGCTTGATATTCCGTGGCTTTACCCGCAGTAATCATCAGTACGAAAAAACGCCCAACCCATCAGAGGCCAGTTTGATGACCGTGATAGACCTGCGCAGCGACACCGTGACCCAGCCCACCCCCGGCATGCTCGATGCGATGGCCAGCGCCGTCAGCGGCGATGACGTGTATGGCGAAGACCCCAGCGTCAACCGCCTGGAGGCCGAACTGGCCAAGCGCCTGGGGTTCGCCGCGGCGTTGTTCGTGCCCACCGGCACCATGAGCAACCTGCTGGCGTTGATGGCCCACTGTGAGCGTGGCGAGGAATACATCGTCGGTCAGCAGGCCCACACCTATAAGTACGAAGGCGGCGGCGCGGCGGTGCTGGGTTCGATCCAGCCGCAACCACTGGAAGTGCAGGCGGACGGTTCCCTGGACCTGGATCAGGTGCTGGAAGCGATCAAACCCGATGATTTCCACTTCGCCCGCACCCGCCTGTTGGCGCTGGAGAACACCATGCAGGGCAAGGTGCTCCCGCTGGAGTACCTGGCCAGGGCACGTGCGTTTACCCGTGAACATGGCCTGGCCCTGCACCTGGACGGCGCGCGCCTCTACAACGCGGCGGTCAGGCTCGAGGTGGACGCGCGGGAGATCACCCAGCATTTCGATTCGGTGTCGGTGTGCCTGTCCAAGGGCCTGGGCGCGCCGATTGGCTCGGTGTTGTGCGGCTCCACGGCGCTGATCGCCAAGGCGCGGCGTTTGCGCAAGATGGTCGGCGGCGGCATGCGCCAGGCCGGTTCCCTGGCGGCGGCGGGGCTGTATGCCCTTGACCATCAGGTGCAGCGCCTGGCCGACGACCACGCCAACGCCCAATGGCTGGGGGATGAACTGCGCAAGGCCGGGTATGCGGTGGAGCCGGTGCAGACCAACATGGTCTACGTGCAGCTCGGCGACCGGGCGCAGGCCCTGAAGACGTTTGCCGCCGAGCGCGGCATCAAGTTGAGCGCCGCACCGCGCCTGCGCATGGTCACGCACCTGGACGTGAGTCGTGCGCAGATCGAGCAAGTGGTGCAGGCATTCGTCGAGTTTTCTCGGAAATGACCGTGCAGACTGTCTAATTGACTGTTTCTATCACATAAACACGCTGTACCACCGGCAAAGGGCCGATATAATGCGGCCCTTTGCCGTCGCTCCGTCTGATGATGTTGCGCACTGGCCTTTGGCCTCAGACTCCGTGGAAGAACCTAATGAAAAGCGCAGAAATCCGTGAAGCCTTCCTTCGCTTCTTCGAAGAGCAAGGCCACACCCGTGTCGCCTCCAGCTCCTTGATCCCAGGCAATGACCCCACCCTGCTGTTCACCAACGCGGGGATGAACCAGTTCAAGGACTGCTTCCTGGGCCAGGAAAAGCGCGCCTATACCCGCGCGGTCAGCAGCCAGAAATGCGTGCGCGCCGGTGGCAAGCACAACGACCTGGAAAACGTCGGCTACACCGCCCGTCACCACACGTTTTTCGAAATGCTCGGCAACTTCAGCTTTGGCGACTATTTCAAGAAAGACGCGATCAACTTCGCCTGGACCTTCCTCACTGGCGTGCTGAAACTGCCGAAGGAAAAGCTCTGGGTCACCGTCTACGCCAGCGATGACGAGGCCTACGACATCTGGACCCAGCAAGTCGGCGTGCCGCCTGAGCGCATGGTGCGTATCGGCGACAACAAGGGCGCGCCTTACGCCTCCGACAACTTCTGGACCATGGGCGACACCGGCCCGTGCGGCCCATGCACCGAGATTTTCTACGATCACGGCGCCGATATCTGGGGCGGCCCACCGGGTTCGCCGGAAGAAGACGGCGACCGTTACATCGAGATCTGGAACAACGTGTTCATGCAGTTCAACCGCACCGCCGATGGCGTGTTGCACCCGCTGCCGGCACCGTCGGTGGATACCGGCATGGGCCTGGAGCGGATCAGTGCGGTGATGCAGCACGTTCACTCCAACTACGAGATCGACCTGTTCCAGAGCCTGCTGGCCGCTGCGGCCAAGGCTATCGGTTGTGCCAATGAAGACCAGGCATCGCTCAAAGTGGTGGCTGACCACATCCGTTCCTGCGGTTTCCTGATTGCCGACGGCGTGCTGCCGTCCAATGAAGGCCGCGGCTACGTGCTGCGCCGTATCATCCGTCGCGCCTGCCGCCACGGTAACAAGCTGGGCGCCAACGGCAGCTTCTTCTACCAGATCGTCGCGGCGCTGGTCGCCGAGATGGGCGCAGCCTTCCCGGAACTCACCCAGAACCAGGCGCACATCGAGCGCGTGCTCAAGGCCGAAGAAGAGCAGTTCGCCAAGACCCTGGAACAGGGCCTGAAAATCCTCGAGCAAGACCTCGCCGGCCTGCAGGGCAGCGTGGTGCCGGGCGATGTGGTGTTCAAACTCTACGACACCTACGGTTTTCCGATGGACCTGACCGGCGACATCGCCCGTGAGCGCAACCTGACCCTCGACGAGGAAGGTTTCGAGCGCGAGATGGAAGCCCAGCGCGTGCGCGCCCGTTCCGCCAGTTCCTTCGGCATGGACTACAACAGCCTGGTCAAGGTTGACGTGGCCACCGAGTTCACCGGCTATAAGGCCACCCACGGTTCGGCCAAAGTGATCGCGCTGTATAAGGACGGCCAGTCGGTTGACGTCCTGAATGAAGGCGATGACGGTGTGGTGGTCCTGGATCGGACGCCGTTCTATGCCGAATCCGGTGGCCAGATCGGCGACTGCGGTTTCCTCAAGGCGTCTTCCGGTCGTTTCGATGTGCGTGATACCACCAAGACCGGCGGCGCATTCCTGCACCACGGCGTATTGGCGTCGGGCAGCCTGATCGTCGGTTCGCCGGTGGACGCCCAGGTGGACGCCGACGTGCGCCACGCCACTGCGCTGAACCACTCGGCCACCCACTTGCTGCACGCGGCACTGCGCCAGGTGTTGGGCGAGCACGTCCAGCAGAAGGGTTCGTTGGTCGACAGCCAGCGCCTGCGTTTCGACTTCAGCCACTTCGAAGCGATCAAGCCTGCGCAGATCAAGGCCCTGGAAGACATCGTCAACGCCCAGGTGCGCAAGAACACCCCGGTGGAAACCGAGGAAACCGACATCGAGACCGCCAAGGCCAAGGGCGCCATGGCGCTGTTCGGCGAGAAATACGGCGACAACGTGCGCGTCCTGAGCATGGGCGGCAACTTCTCGGTTGAACTGTGCGGTGGGATCCACGCCAACCGTACCGGCGACATCGGCCTGCTGAAAATCATCAGCGAAGGCGGTGTGGCGTCCGGTGTGCGTCGTATTGAAGCGGTGACCGGTGCTGCGGCCCTGGCCTACCTCAATGCGGCCGAAGAGCAACTCAAGGAAGCGGCCAGCCTGGTCAAGGGCAGCCGTGACAACCTGATCGACAAACTGTCCGCCGTGCTGGAGCGCAACCGTGCGCTGGAGAAACAGCTGGAACAGTTGCAGGCCAAGGCGGCCAGCGCGGCAGGCGACGATCTGTCGGCTTCCGCCCAGGACGTCAAGGGCGTGAACGTCCTGGCGGCGCGCCTGGACGGCCAGGACGGCAAGGCGTTGTTGGCCTTGGTCGATCAGTTGAAGAACAAGCTCGGCCGCGCAGTGATCCTGCTCGGCAGTGTCCATGAGGATAAGGTCGTTCTGGTTGCCGGTGTAACCAAAGACCTGACTGGCCAACTCAAAGCCGGTGATTTGATGAAACAAGCCGCTGCGGCAGTGGGCGGGAAGGGCGGTGGTCGTCCGGACATGGCACAAGGCGGTGGTGTAGACGCCGGTGCCCTGGACGCGGCCCTGGCCCTGACCGTGCCGTTTGTCGAGGCTGGCATTTAAGGCGCTGTGAATGAGCCCGTGGTCTAGTCGCGGGCTCGCTCGGTTGCTGGAAGATTGGTTTATTGGGCGCCCCTTTACGGGCTGAGGCGGCTTAGAAATGGCTTTGATCGTACAGAAATTTGGAGGCACCTCGGTCGGCTCTGTCGAAAGAATCGAGCAGGTCGCCGACAAGGTTAAGAAATTCCGCGATGCCGGCGACGACCTCGTCGTGGTGCTGTCGGCCATGAGCGGCGAAACCAATCGCCTGATCGAACTGGCCAAGGCTATCAGCGGCGATCAACAACCGCTGCCGCGTGAGCTGGATGTGATCGTGTCCACCGGCGAGCAGGTGACCATTGGCCTGCTGGCCATGGCGCTGAACAAGCGCGGTGTGCCGGCAGTGTCCTACACTGGCAGTCAGGTGCGTATCCTCACCGACAGCGCGCACACCAAGGCGCGCATCCTGCAGATCGATGATCAGAAGATTCGCGCTGATCTGAAGGCCGGTCGTGTGGTAGTCGTCGCCGGTTTCCAGGGCGTCGATGAGCACGGCAATATCACCACCCTCGGGCGTGGCGGTTCGGACACCACCGGTGTGGCCCTGGCGGCCGCGCTCAAGGCTGACGAATGCCAGATCTACACCGATGTGGATGGCGTCTACACCACCGATCCGCGCGTGGTGTCCGTGGCCCAGCGCCTGGACAAGATCACCTTCGAAGAGATGCTGGAAATGGCCAGCCTCGGTTCCAAGGTTTTGCAGATCCGTGCGGTGGAATTCGCCGGCAAGTACAACGTTCCGCTGCGCGTATTGCACAGCTTCAAAGAGGGTCCGGGCACCCTCATTACTATTGATGAAGAGGAATCCATGGAACAGCCGATCATTTCCGGCATCGCTTTCAACCGCGATGAAGCCAAGCTGACGATCCGTGGCGTGCCAGACACCCCGGGCGTGGCATTCAAGATCCTCGGCCCGATCAGTGGCGCGAACATTGAAGTCGACATGATCGTGCAGAACGTTTCGCACGATAACACCACCGATTTCACCTTCACCGTTCACCGCAACGAGTACGAAGCGGCCGAGCGTATCCTGCAGAACACTGCGAGCGGGATTGGCGCGCGTGAAGTGGTCGGCGATACCAAGATCGCCAAGGTGTCGATCGTGGGTGTGGGCATGCGTTCCCATGCCGGCGTTGCCAGCCGCATGTTCGAGGCCCTGGCCAAGGAAAGCATCAACATCCAGATGATCTCCACCTCGGAAATCAAAGTCTCGGTGGTGATCGAAGAGAAGTACCTGGAACTGGCTGTACGCGCACTGCATACCGCTTTTGAGCTGGACGCTCCGGCCCGACAGGGCGAGTGATGCAAGGCCAGGAAGGCGCGGTTTACCGCGCCTTTCATTTTTTTGTAGGGCGCATGTTGTTTTGCGTGGGCTCGACAATACTTAGCTGGTAGGGCTATGGCCGATGAGCCGTAGGTCGAAGGCCTTTTTTTGCAGACTGTTGTTCCTGAACTGAAGTGCGTGAGGTGAAAGGTATGTTGATTCTGACTCGTCGTTGCGCAGAAAGCCTGATTATTGGTGATGGAGAAATCACCGTGACCGTGCTCGGCGTCAAAGGCAATCAAGTGCGTATTGGGGTAAATGCTCCGAAAGAGGTAGCGGTTCACCGCGAGGAAATCTATCTGCGGATCAAGAAAGAGAAGGACGAAGAACCAAGCCTTTAATTTTTATCGTTTTTTATGTTTGCAAACGGGGATGAACGTGGTTAATATACGCCCCGTGTTGCGGAGAGCTGGCCGAGTGGCCGAAGGCGCTCCCCTGCTAAGGGAGTACACCTCAAAAGGGTGTCGGGGGTTCGAATCCCCCGTTCTCCGCCATTATTTGCTTAGTACGTTGCAATCTGGATTTATCGATAAGTTGTTGAAATTAATCGAAAAAATCTCTTTACATAGAGATTGAACGGCCTATAATGCGCGGCAACAAATGCACTCGTAGCTCAGCTGGATAGAGTACTCGGCTACGAACCGAGCGGTCACAGGTTCGAATCCTGTCGAGTGCACCATTTAAGAGTCAGTTGCAGCAATGCAGGTGATTCGGTTACAACCAGTTGTGATCTGGTCTAAAAACACAATCTGCACTCGTAGCTCAGCTGGATAGAGTACTCGGCTACGAACCGAGCGGTCACAGGTTCGAATCCTGTCGAGTGCACCATACAAACAAAAAGCCCGCCTAGTGCGGGCTTTTTGCCGTCTGGGGTTTGTAGGATTTAACCTTTTCTTCCCGCGCCATGTGTTTTCCAGTCGCGTGGCAGCGTCGCAATTCATAGATGCGGCCAATTCTCAGCTTTGGCGCGCAAGCGCTTGTTCTTACCAGTTTTTTGACGTTAAAAGCGGCGGGCGGTGTATCATTGCGCCCGTCAGCCCCGCCGGGGCTTGTGGAACACCTCCATGGACTTACCCAGTAGTTACTCAGTACCCCGTTTTACCAATCATGAATTGACTGATTGATCCTTCCGGCGTGCCCCGCTGCTGGGAGTGGAGTTCGCCTATGACCGAAGTAGAAGTAAAGAAAACACAAGAAAGCCTGCAGGATCGCCTGGCTCAAGTCATTGAGCTGCTGCAGCGCCAGCGCGTGGTCGAAGAGCTCACGCACCGCCAGGAAGGTCCGCACCACGACCGCGTCGAAAACCTGGTTCATCGGCAAAACCTCGTCGAGTTGCAACGCAAGCTCGATGATCTGCACTCCGCCGACGTCGCTTATATCCTTGAAGCCTTGCCGCTGGATGATCGACTGACCCTCTGGCAGTTGGTCAAGGCCGACCGCGACGGCGACATCCTGCTCGAAGTATCCGACTCCGTCCGTGAAACCCTGATCGCCGACATGGATGATCACGAGCTCCTGGCCGCGGCCCGGGAGATGGACGCCGACGAACTGGCCGACCTGGCCCCCGAACTGCCCCGTGATGTTGTCCATGAGCTGATGGAAGCCCTCGACAGTCAGCAGCGTGAGCGCGTGCGCTCCGCGCTGTCCTATGACGAGGATCAGGTCGGCGCCCTGATGGACTTCGAGATGGTCACCATCCGCGAAGACGTCAGCCTGGAAGTGGTACTGCGTTACCTGCGCCGCCTGAAAGAGCTGCCAGGGCACACCGACAAGCTGTTCGTGGTCGACTACGAAGGCATTCTCAAGGGCGTGCTGCCGATCAAGCGCCTGCTGGTCAACGACCCGGAGAAGAAGGTTGCGGACGTGATGGCCAGCGATCCGGTGGGTTTCCATCCGGATGAAGACGCCTACGACGCCGCCCAGGCCTTCGAACGTTACGACTTGATCTCGGCCCCGGTGGTCGACAAGAACGGCAAGCTGATCGGCCGTCTGACCATCGATGAAATGGTCGACCTGATCCGTGAAGAAAGTGAAACCGAAGTCCTCAACATGGCGGGTCTGCGTGAAGAGGAAGATATTTTTGCGTCGGTCTGGCGCTCCCTGCGTAACCGCTGGGCGTGGCTGGCCGTAAACCTGATCACCGCGTTCATCGCTTCGCGGGTGATCGGGCTGTTCGAAGGTTCGATCGAAAAGCTGGTGGCACTGGCGGCGTTGATGCCAATCGTTGCCGGGATCGGCGGTAACTCCGGCAACCAGACCATTACCATGATCGTGCGCGCCATGGCGCTCGACCAGGTCAATACCGGCAACACCTCGCGCCTGATGCGCAAGGAATTGGCGGTGGCGCTGATCAATGGCGTGGTGTGGGGAGGGGTGATCGGGATCGTGGCCTACTTGCTGTACGATAGCTGGTCGCTGGGGGTGGTCATGACTGCCGCCATGACCCTCAACCTGCTGTTGGCGGCCTTGATGGGGGTGCTTATCCCCATGACCCTGGCACGCCTTGGGCGCGACCCAGCCATGGGCGCCAGTGTGATGATTACCGCCATGACCGACAGCGGCGGCTTCTTCATCTTCCTTGGCCTGGCGACGATCTTCCTGCTCTGACCCCTCGCGGCGGGGGCAGCCCAGCCCCCGCCCAGTACCGCCTTCCCGAATTGCGCGCAAAAAAAAGCCAGCACATGGCTGGCTTCGGCTTTCAGGAACAGATCATTCGGCTTCTGCGGCCGCCTCAACGTCGTGCGCAATAAGCGAGACAAGGGCATTTTGCTGGCGGTGAGAGAGCTGACGAAAACGCTGCAGCAGTTCGCGTTCGTGCAGTGACAGCTCGGGGCTGTCCAGGCGCATGCTTAGCTCTTCGCCCAACGCACCTTCCTGAATGAGGCTCTGCTCCAGGCGCGCGATGATTTCGGAGTTCATGCTGCGGTGATGATTGCGAGCCACCTCGGCAATGCGTTCCCGCATTCCGTCTGGCAGACGTACGACGAACTTGTCAGCCGTACGGCTGGAATAAATTGCCTGTTTCAATGGGCGCATATATTTAACCGGTTAGTTCAGGGGAGCGGTTATTGGAATTGGCCGCAAGATGAGTGTTAAGACAAGGCTCACGACCAAAGTTCAACCTGAATTGCAAAGAGGCCGCATCATGCCTCAGTTTTGCCGGTTCCTTGGCGTCAATTCTGTGACAAATATTGAACTGCCTAAAGGCTTTATGCCAGTACTGATTTGCTTTTTTGCGGACTGGTTGGAAAACTTTTTTGCGAGTGATCGTCACAATTCATCGTCCCGCAAGCCGTTGCTGCCAAGGGGTTTGGGGTGCATATCGTATCGTGATATGGCCTTTTGCCCTTGTTTTTAAGACTAGTGGCAATTTGCCGATTTACTAGTGCGAGGCGACATAAGGTAGGTGTGCCGGCGAGCGAAAATCAGCGCAGCACGGGGTCGAATCTGATTCGGCGGCCGACGATCAGCGTCAACAGCAGGAAGCTGCCGAACACGACGCTGGTGATGAGGGCGGTGGTGCGAGCGTCCTGGGACGAGGTAGACATGCCCAGCACGGCAGTCACGACGGTCAGGCACAAAAACAGCCAGGCGGCTTTGGACATGGAAGGCTTCCTCAGAAAACCCAGTGTTCAGTTGCGGGCGCGGCCTGAGTGCTTTGGGCCAGGCGCACGGGCGATTGCGGGTTGGCCGTCATCACCGCCAATTGCGGACGTTGTTGCAGATGATGCGGCACGGGCTGGCGGATCTGCGCGGTGTCATCGCTACCGTTCGACTGAAAATGAAACATCACCAGTGCGGCCAGGGCGACGGTATTGAGAGCCAACAGAAGGGTGCTGTTCATCGTCATCTTCTCCGCAACGGGTCCAGCCGAATGGTTTTGTAGGAGAAGTATTGCAGATGCCGTGCCAATGTTTTATTTCAATAAAATCAATGGTTTGAGTTTAATCTAAACAGCGCTCGGGTTGCAATTTGCAATGCTGGCATTTTGGTGTAGTGCATTTTGCACGATGGCCTCGGATGCCCGGGTTTGCTGGGCGAAACCGTGATCCGTGGCGCAAGCATTGGCTTACACTCAAAAAGCCCACGGATGACATGACAAAACCCACCTCGGCCGTTAACATGCACGCCGTCCGTCGCAGCGCCGTTGGCCCGATGGTTGTCATTTGTCCCAGTAGCTCAATTGGATAGAGCATCCCCCTCCTAAGGGGAAGGTTGGCCGTTCGAACCGGCCCTGGGACACCATATAATTCAATACCTCCAGCCAATGTATGTAGTTCTTGCACAGTCTCATGGGTGCATGATGGGTGCATACGCAATAATTTAGACTGAAAAAGCCGCAACAAAATCAGTTGAGGGCTAGGTGTACGTGGAGGTATGAAGAGCGGGGTGATAATTCTGCCACCATGAAAAAGTCGACAACAGGGAAGCAGTGATGCGAATTCTATTTTTTGCGATGTGCTGTTTGTTGATCACCGCCTGTTCAAGCAACCCAACAGCACTCTTTGAAGAGCAAGTCAAAAACAGCACCACGCCGTTAGCACGGACCCCCTCTGAGGCCATGCACAACGCGCAAGCTGTGCCCATGCCGATCAACCCAGGATGGCGGCCACCCCAGTGGAAGATCACCGCTGCGGAACCGCGCATCCTGATTAGCGGGGTACCGTCGAACTATCGATTATTCAGCGTCGCGTTGACAAAGGACAAACCCTTTCATATAGACGTTAACTCCTGGTGCGTCAACGGGTGCCTGGGGTTCAGCAAGTACGCCCTGAACCCTTATTTGATCTTGATGGACGCCAAAGGCAACGTGCAGGCTGAAGGTTTTGGCAAGGCGACTGGCATAGTGGGAGTCATCAGCCAAGTGTTGAAGGGCACGGTGACAACCAGCGGCACTTACTACCTGATAGTCGCGGCGGATAACCGTGCGCCTGGGGAAACCATTGTCATCGACAACGTGCTGCTGATTGGGGCAGCGGCGAGCCCAATCACGCCGTTGCGGATTGGGATGGGTAGTTATCCGTTTGGGTCGGTTGGGCCGTTGTTGAACACGGAAGAGACGCCTTGAGGCTGTGAGGCAAGAGAGCGAACACGCCCGCTGCTAATACTGAAATAAAATCAGTGCTGGAAGAGGTGGAGAAAGTGCCGGGTTAAGCCCTATCTCTGATTCGTAATACTGTCGTAGTCGAGCAGTTAGCATGACGTGCTGTGGCACGTACACCAAGGCCGGCACCGAGCAGTTCGGTCACCCGCTTATGCAGGTCAATGTCGACGGGGCGGCCTTGATACTTGCCGGCGGCCTTGGCCTTCTCGATGCCTTGAGCCTGGCGCTCGCGCCGCTGCTCGTAATCCTTGCGCGCGATCGCGGCCATCATCTCCACCAGCATTGAGTTGATTGCTCCCAGCATCCGCCCGGTGAACTCATCGCCCTTGGTGTCCTGCATTCCCTGGTGGCTGGTCGGCAGGTCAAGCGCGACGATGCGCAGGCCCTTGGAGTCGATCGCAGCCTTCAGCTTTTGCCAATCCTCCACCGGTAAGCGGGAGAGGCGGTCTATCGACTCCACCAGCAACACGTCACCCTTGCGGGCATCCTTGAGCAGGCGCATTAGCTCAGGCCGGTCGGCTGTGGCGCCGCTGGCGTTCTCCAGGTACACGCTTGCAATGACCTTGTTATGGTCGCTGGCGAACTGCTCGAGCGACCCCCGGGCTCGGCCGGCGTCTTGCTCTTCGGTGGATGCTCGGAGGTATGCGCGGATGAACATGATAGGTGCCTGTATCAGTTAGGGCGTTCTACTAATACTGTTGCACTTTGGGTGTTCCTTATCAAGCGGAAAGCTCGAAAAAGGCGAAATAAGCCTGTATCTGGATAGGCATACCTTAACGGCGCGCCTTTCTTGGTGGATGATGTCATTTTGCATTCGGATAATTGCTCATGGAACGGAATCACATCGCCCCGGCGTACAGGCTTCCAGCTTTCTACTGCGTTCATTGTGGTGTTCTGGCGCAGATGCATTGGGCCGAATTAGGCTTCTTCGCCGGCGGCGGGATCGTGGTCTCGTCGTGGATGCTCTGTACCTGCCAGCATTGCCAGCTCGATACGATTTGGAAGGTCAACAAGGAAAACGTGAGAGACGTATTCATGGCCTATCCTCACCAAGTAAATGCTCCAGCAATCCATCAGGATTTGCCTGAGGTCTGTCGAGCCGATTTCGAAGAGGCAAGACTTATATGTGGGGTATCCCCACGCGGCGCGGCAGCCTTGTTGCGGCTATGCCTGGAAAAGCTTCTTGGTCACTTAGGTGGCAGCGGGAAGGACATTAACAAAGATATAGCAGGGCTAGTGCAAGCTGGCCTCGATCCGCACATTCAGCAAGCGCTTGATGTGGTCCGTGTAACGGGAAACAACGCTGTACATCCTCTGGATATGCCCCACGAAGACCTGGTGAGCAATGTCCCTGTTATGTTCGAAATGATTAATCTGATTGTGGATGAGCGCATTGCCCGACAACGGAAGATGGCGGAGCGATTCGCGAACCTACCCGAGAAGGCAAGACAGGCAATCGAAAAGCGGGATATGCCTAAGGCGTGATATGAGCAGTCGCGCGCGCATTAGATGTGCTCAAAGCTGAGTGCATCTCGGATGGCTCAAATCCGAGCCATCGGCGGGTGAGTGGTGAAAACGCCACAGTGTGTAGGTTTCAACACACTGTGTTGTTTTCGACACGGTGCAGATCAAAGGGAGCTTGGGCGGATGTCCGTGCCGTTCTGCGTGCCAGAGATTCGGTACTTCTGAACCTCGCCCGCCGCCACCTCTGAGGCCGTCTCCTTGACTGGATGGCCGATCTGCATCGCGCAAAGGCCGTTGCCCTCATCGTCGCCAGCGATGCCGACAATATGACGGCCCGGCTTGACCTGGAATTTCACCACTTCGCCAGTGTTGATGCGGGCGACCTTTTTCCCGTCAATGAGCACGGTCGCCATACAGCCACCCGAAGCCCAAAACCCGTTATCCCGGCTTACCACCAACGTAGCACCACCCGGAACGGCGGCCTGGTAGGCATAGACCCGATCGGCAGGCACGCGCTTGGCCGAACCTGGCTCTACCGGCGTGCTTGAACAGCCGGCCAGCAACACGGCAACGGCGGTGAGCAGAATCCTGTGCATATTTCTTCCTCGTGGGTTGATGGGTGACTTTATACCAGCCTGGCTACATCTGGTCTTCGGCGTAGATAGCGGCGCTGATGATCGCGCCTCCTACCCGCCGCTTGCCGTAGCACAGCGGGGCTGGGTTGCCGGATGCTGTAGTGTTTTTGGCGCTGCCAAAGGCGTAGCCGGGAGTATTCTCGGGCGCGGCGCTGGTTTTAAGTCCGCCAGCCTGGGGGCTGAGCATTTGGATAACGCCGCCAGCCACGAGCGCAATCCCAGGGGCAAGCGTTGCGCCGTTGGTAAATGCGCTGGCCACGATCAACACGATGCCGACGATGGTCTGGAGTATGCCGGCGCGCTTGCTCCCGGTGATCACTGGAACCACCCTTATTTCCCTGGCCCCGCCGAGAGTCAACTCGGATTCGCCTACGTTCTTCCTGTTGCGGAAAATTGCGAACTCTAGGCCGATAGACCTTGCTCGCGCGATGTCGCTCAGGAAGCCCGGGTGATTCACATCGATTGCCCTCAGCGCCTCCCTGGTATCGCCATGAGCGGACAGGGCATAGGTGTGTCGACGGCCATATTTTTTGGCCAGTGAACCACTGAGCAGAATGGTTGTGCGCGGTGAGTATTCGATGGCAGTCATACCCGATCCTCAGCGTAAATAGCGGCGCTGATGATGGCGCCACCCCATCGCCGATGGCGGTGCGCCGATTCTCGGGGGAATTGGCTGGGGCGCTTACAAGCTTGGGCAAAAGCTTCTTAAAGAGTAATCCCACTTCTTCCCGTAGGTGGCGATCCGGCACCAACTTCATAGACCAAGCTGCTTAATGAGGTCTCCACCCACGGGGCACTGATTTCTGGCGATGTTTCCATCCTGCAGCGGTCGGCGATGATCCGCGAGATGTGAGCACAACTTAGATACCGGCAAATCTTCCGGTATTTAGTAACACTCGCATCGTTACCTGAGCGTTGACCGGCCTCCTAAATCGGTCGAAAAGGGCGCGCTTCAAACGGCTAAAGGTGAGCAACGATCACATCTGCATGAAGGTGCTGCTGTCATCGCAACACCTGCTCCAACCTGCTATCAGGCTTCGCTAACGTTAGGTGTCAGTAGGTTAACGCTCTGGCAGGCGGGGCGACTCCGCACTTCTGCGGAGTCGGCCAACTCGATGAGCCAATCGGCAAGCCGATTGCGATCGTTACGAAATATTCCGCTGACATATTTCCTATGCATTTTCGGTTGATTCAGTAGCGAGTAATGAAGGAAGCAGCTCGTAGAGAGCTTAGTCCGCTTCGGCAGCTCTCTTGAGTGCGACAGTCAGCTCTCTAGCAAGCTGGATGTAGCGAACAACCTCTCCTGGTGGAGGATTGAAATCAACGTCGTGAGCTGCATCATTTCGCAAAGTGCGCAGGTCGTGAAAGAGAGCGATGTAGTTATGATCAAGAATTTCAGTTTTTTGCATTTCGCGCATCAACTGAAGTGGTCCACGCGACGGCCGATATGTCGGATACAATCCCGCTTCTCTTGAGGCCTTAGATTCGTATAGTTGTCGAATCGCAGTCTCGACTTCAATCCAAGCCGAAAGAATTGCTCCTCTTGGATTGGTTGCTGCACCATCAATCACTTCGGGAGTAATAGCCTGGGCTTCTGGAGTTCGCACTATATCGACGTCCTCTTCGGTTTCGCGAAGCAGTTCACTAAACTCTGCCTCGGCAGCACCAGCCTTGAATTTTTTCAAGCGCGTAAGAAGCGCTGCTAGCTCCTTTTTGAAGTTATAAGCGATGGTGACCGCGGCGATGGGCCAAGCAATACTTGCAAGAACTTTGGCTATCGCCTCAAGTAACCTATCAAAGGAAATTGAGGTTTTAGGCTCTTCCTTTGCCTTGGTCTGATCTTTGTTTTCAACGAAGGATTGTGACGAGGTCGCCGCTCCGCACAGAACGACAACATCATTTATTTGCTGTTCAGCAGGCTTCTGCGATGTGCTTGAAAGGCTCTTCCGTGCAGGATGCTGAGGTGTACAGCTCTTGGCGTCGTCGGCGTTAGCTGGGGGCGTGGCGAGTAAGAGCACTAGAAGTGCTAACTCGGCTTTGACTCTTGGCGCGGCACGCTCAATACGGATCATGGGCTAAACCTATCCGGTGACATTCATGTCGCATAACATCGATATGGATGTATATGAACTTCCTTGTCACTCGCTAAATTATTTGGTGAGGTCATACTTAACCAAGGCGGCTCTTGTAACGGAGATGAGTGGCATCAAGCAGGACTAAGTGCCTAGCGATGGCTGGCAGCAGCGCTGCACACTACGGATTCGCCGACAAGCTGTCTAGTGATAGTTAAGGGTGTTTATGTCTTTTGCTACATAAATTTCGCGCGGAGAGTGGCCACCGCTTCTGAGATTGACTGATTAGCTGCAGCACTTTCGCGACTGTTGCCCCTGTCGATCTCCCGCCTCACTGTATGCAAGTCGTGGCGGAGATGTGCTCTGGAGTGTCCATCACTGTAAGGTCGAGGCAAGAAAACGCTCCACATCATCAATCATGCCCCTCACGTCTGCGGCCGTGAACTCCTCTGGCTTGCCATGGGCGGCGCTGTTGCGAATTGCAGCTAAAGCAGTGATCCGCTTTTTCTGACTGGCGTTGTATGCGCCGGTCTTAGCCAGGTCATCGTTCATTTTGTTTAGGCTACCGTGCTCTAGCTCATGGGTAGAACACAGATCGCGCAAAGTCGTCTCGAGCACAACGCCTGCGATTACCGCCGCAGCAGTGGCGTAGCCGTTTCTGAACAGCTCCTCTGCTTGCTCTAGTTCATTGGAAAATACCTCTGCTTGAACCAGGTTGCGGTACGACACTAAGTAGCCGCCTTCGAAATCCTCCTTGGTAGCGAGGAAGATCGCTCTGAGGCGCTTCAGGCGATCTACCTCCGAATCGAATGATCGATATTCCTCGGCTTCAATAAATGTCTTTAACTGACTTGCCGTTTCTGAGCCCAACCGCTCAAACAATGATTTGACCTTCACGCCCCAATTGAGCACTCGGTCCGATTCGATGTGCTCGTAACTCGAACCTGTATACGAACTGTTTCTATGGGTTTTAGACGCCAGGATCTCTTCCAGTTGCTGCTCAAGCTCGACAAACCGCCTTGCGATCATCGCAGTCATCAGATTTTCCTTCCGTGAGTGATCGCTGATCTTGGCCTGCGTCGGGTCAGGACGGCAACACTCAAATGATAAGTCGATCGGAGCCCCGTAATTATTTTGCATACCTTCTATTGCGTTACCACTCACAACAATTCATTATCTCTTCAACGTAAGTGGTAACGGAGGGAATATGGCCGATCAGACAAACCAGAAGCAGCCCCTGTCAGCGGCAGAGCGTCAAAGGCTCTTCAAGGAGCGCCAGCGCGAGGCAGGATTCAGGCACACCACAGTATGGATTCACACCGAAGCAGAGGATGAGGGCAAGCAGGCAGCACGCGACGGGAAGCCACTCGAGCCGATGGAGTCGAAAGACCCCATGAGCTGGGCGGCAGGCTGGATCAGCGAGCAAGGTAAGCAGTAACGGGCGGAATGTTTCGCCGATTGATCGGCTGAGAAATTAGCCGATTGAATCGATGGCTCTGTTTTGAGCCATCACAGAAGAGGTGCCAAGCCGCTGCGCTAACAGCGGCCTGGCTATCACACGACGCAACTTCGAAGGTGAACGTCATGCAATTTTACCAAAATATCAGTAACGCCCTGAAAGGCCAAGATAAGTCCGGATTTGAAGGGGAGTGCCCGGAAGGCCTTGAGGCGGGCGACTCTAGCGCCTTACATCTGCCCCTCCTCACCGAGAAGCAACGAACCTTAGTGGTTGAGCTCATTCTCGCAGAGCGGCGTTATGCTACCCGGTGGTGGACGCACCTGGGGAAATCATCGAGCAGGTGTCAAAGCGGATGGTTGCCAAACAGGGCACGTTAATACCTCGACGGGCGTACCTTGCTGGAATTTTGAATAAGCGCTTACCCAACATGAAAGGAGCTTGGCTTGATAGGCAGGTGGCGGATTGCATGAAGCGTGGTGTAGACATTGAACAGATGATCGAATTGGCCAAAACGGTGACCAGTTGGGGAGAGTGGGAGCAAGGAATCGATTCACTGAGGCCATACTGACTCACCAAAGCATATGCCTCCTAAGGGGAAGGTTGGCCGTTCGAACCGGCCCTGGGACACCATACAAATAAAGCCCCGCGCGCCGATCCACTGCCAGCTCATTTTTCCCCGTGACAGCGGTGTGCAACAGACAAGGCCAACAAAAAAGCCCCGCCGGGTATTGCTCCGGCGGGGCTTTTTTGTTTTTGAATGGGCGACTCACTTAATCAGGGTCCAAAGGTGAGCCAGGGTCACACTCGTTCGTTTGCTCGTCGAGAGATGCTCGACTGCACGCGTCTATCGCCCATCGGGGAGGTCGAGTGAAGTCACGCAGGCCAGTCTTGCTCACATCATGAACAAATAGGCCATGAGCAAAACGCCAAGAATTGCAGTGATGACATTAATGCCAGGGCCGGTATTGACGCTGTAGCCAAGGGGGATCTCAACGGGTTTGAGGGTCTTGACCACCTTTTTGTATTGCCAGGATGACCAGCAGGCAACCCAGGAGCCCAGCATCAGAAAGGTCAGCCCGATCCAGAATGAAAAATGTTTTCCGGGAGAGCCCGAAGCGTCCGGTTTCAGCATCTGGAGCAGTAGCCCGGATCGTTCAATCACAAAGCCAAATGCCATCAGCGAAAGGCTGGTTCGGTTCCATGCCAGCAACGTGCGCTCGGCGGCAAAGAACACGCGCGGATCGTTCAGGTCGGACATTGAGATTTCCTTGTTCACACAGCTTTTGAAACGACGCCGCGCAGAATAGCTTTAAACGAAACCACTCGACGTGTCCGTTGATAGATCCAGCTGTTGGGATCAACGCACATATGCCAAGCGTAGCGTCCCGTGCTTGGCGCATAGCCACAAAATCGGCTGCGCCAATGCCCTCGTACACGTGAACGCTATGGGTTTTTTTGCTCAGCAACGGTTACAGGTTTGGATGCCCAGCAACCTGTACAAAGGGCAGAAACGGAAAATACCGGTAGCCAGTGGCACTAAGCCGATCCAGCCCCACCAGCCGATCACGCCCGACAGACTGAGGCCAATGAGAACCAGGCCGACGACAATGCGCAGGCTACGGTCAATGGTTCCAAGGTTCGCTTTCATGACGATCTCCCGATCAGTGGTTGCGCCGGGTCTCCAGCGCAGTAAACAACAACATGCCGGCCAGCATGGCCAACATGAACACGATTGCTTGCCAGCGTCCTGTCAGCAGAATTGCCACCGCAGGGCCTGGACAGATGCCTGCTATTCCCCAGCCGATGCCGAACAGCAGGCTGCCGCCGATCAGGCGCGGGTCCAACTCACGCTTGGTCGGCAGTTGCATTGGCTTTCCCAGCAGCGAGCGGGATTGGTGGCGCGCCCAGGTCAGCGGGCCAATGGCGACGCCAATCGCCCCGATCATGACCAGCGCGAGGGAAGGGTCCCAGGCACCGGCCAGATCCAGGAAAGCCAATACTTTGCTCGGGTTGGCCATGCCTGCCAGCAGCAGTCCCAGGCCGAACAGCAGGCCAGCAATGAATGCGGTCAGTTTGTTCATATCCAGGCTCCCAGCAGATGACGCAGGACAAATACGCTAAGGAAACCGCTGAACATAAAGCAGGCAGTGGCGACCATCGATCGCGGCGAAAGGCGCGATATGCCGCACACGCCGTGGCCGCTGGTGCAACCTGAACCGTAGCGTGTACCGATACCCACCAATACCCCGGCGACGATCAGCCCGACCCCGCCGCTCTGGAATTCAATCGGCGGCAGCGCGGCGAACAAGCCCCATAGAAGCGGCGCGACGAGCAGGCCGAGGAGAAACAGCGCTTTCTCACCCGCACCTTCGCTGCCCCGTTGTAAAAGACTGCCGATCAAACCGCTGATGCCGGCGATACGCCCGTTGGCGACGACGAAAAGGCTGGCCGCCAGGCCAATCAATGCGCCGCCTGCAAGAGATGACCAGGGAGTGAAGTTGAGCCAGTCGATATTCATGAGGCTTCTCCAGCGCAAAATTGTTGATACAAGGTTTGAATGACTGCCAATGCCGCCGGGCTGCTGATGCGATAGAACACCTGCTTTCCTTCTCGGCGCGTATCCACCAGGCCTTCGCGGCGCAGCACCGCCAACTGCTGAGAAAGCGTCGGTTGTTGTATCCCGAGCAGCGACTCCAGATCGCCGACATTGCGCTCGCCTTGGGATAGCTGGCAGAGCAGGATCAAGCGATCCGGATTGGCCAGAGCCTTGAGGAATTGGCTGGCAGCATCGGCGTTGGCGTGAAGCCGCTGGAGATCTGATTCGAGCATACGATTGATCACTAACTGGTCAGTTTGTTAAATCATAGTATATAAAAACAATAAGTGTATGTCAGCACCGATCTGCGTTCGTCGCTAGCAGGAGAGGTCGGGGGCTAAAGGCGAAACGAAAGTGAGTGGTGCAGCTTTGCTGATCCGATGAGGTCGCTCTGCGCCATCGCAAGGCGACCGAATTGACCGAGCCCTGGGAGTCGACACCCCGCGGCTCAACGTCTGTCCCTTCAGTACGGTTTGGCTTGCCCGGCTTTCCTCAGGCTCTGTACCATCCGGGTCTGATCAGGACAGCGTTAGAAGGCCATCCTGTAGCCATTACCGCCGTTCCCGTTTGGACACCTCATGACCTACACAGAACTTAACGACCCCGCACTATTTTCTGCGCAGGAGAAAGACGCGTTTGAACCTTCGACCATCGTCCAGAATGATTTTTCTTCTGCACTTCTGAAGTACGGCCAGTCATCTTCTACACGCCCCCTCCTTCTGAACGGGGATTGCCTCGACGTATTGAAGTCGCTGCCGGACGAGTCGGTTGATTTTGCAATGACGTCGCCGCCGTACTGGGGGAAGCGGGAATATCAAAACGGCGGGATAGGCCTGGAAAAAGACTATCGGGATTTCGTAGCAGATCTTTGCGCTGTGTTTCTGGAACTCAAGCGCGTGCTGAAGTCGACGGGGTCGTTCTGGCTCAATCTCGGTGATTCTTATAGCGGTAAGGGGCTGCTCGGGATTCCTTGGCGAGTGGTTTTCGAGCTTACCGACAATCAAGGCTGGATACTTCGAAACAGCATCATATGGAACAAACTGAAAGGCGGCATGGACAACACCAAAGACCGGCTTGGCAATGTTCATGAGAACTTGTTTCACTTTGTGAAGCAGTCAAAAAACTATTATTACAATGCTGATGCCGTCCGGTCCAAGCCCAGAGAATCCAAAGTGGTAAATGGCTCGATAGTTTCCGCCACGGGCGTTTCGGGCGTGCGTTACAAGCGCCAGATCGAGTTGTCGACCTCGTTGAGCGACGCAGAAAAATTATCCGCACATGCCGCCCTGGCCGGCATCCTCGCAGATTTGTCTTGCGGTAAAGTATCAGACTTCCGGATGATCATTCGTGGCCAGCAAAGAGCGACGCACTCCGACAGTGAAAAAGTATCGGGACGAGCGAAGGAACTCAGGGATAAAGGTTATTACTTTCTTAAATACCACCCGAAGGGGAGTAAACCGTCTGACGTCTGGGACATTCTCCCGGAAGATTCGCAGGGCCGGGAAGCCCACTTTGCCCCCTATCCGGTCGACCTGTGCCGTATACCTTTATTGGCGACCTGCCCACCAGGCGGTATTGCAATCGACCCTTTCTGCGGTACGGGAACAACGATGGTCGCGGCGCAACGCTTAGGCTTGAAGTCGATCGGGATAGATATCTCCGAGCAGTATCTTGAGATGACCAAAGACAGGTGCAATACGCTGTTATGAGCAAAATAATAGAGTTGTTCGGGAAGGGTACGCATAATCGCTCCGTCGACTGGCAAGGCGTGATTGGCGCTCAACGCTGCGCCTATACCAACAAGCGTTGCTACAAAGTCAGGAAGTCCAACCCCGACATTTCTATCGGTACGTGCAGCGTGCTGTACGGAAAAGTGCCGGAACCGGTAATCATCTGTCCTGTCCGGCTAATCGAGCGCCGGCAGATTTTTACCGACTGTTTTCATCTATTGACGACCCATGAACCGGGGAACGAGCTTCACATCATCCCCGAAGTGTCGATCCCGGGGGGAAGTGTCGATTATTTCTTGGTGTCGGTAAAAGATGGAAAGGTGAAGGACTTCGTTGGCATCGAGCTGCAGACCCTCGATACGACCGGAACGGTCTGGCCAGAACGCCAGAGAATGCTGGAAACGCTAGGGATTTCCAGGTCGGACAGTGCTGAAGAGTCCAATAAAACCTTCGGCATGAACTGGAAAATGACCGCAAAAACCATCTTGGTTCAAATGCACCACAAAGTGCAGACATTTGAACACCTCAACAAGAAGCTGGTGTTGGTGGTCCAGGACAAGCTGCTGAGCTACATGACCAAGGAATTTAAATTCGACCATCTTGAAACACCGGCATTGATTGGCGACTCAATGCATCTTCATGCCTATAAAATGGATAATGCAGGTGCCGGCGACTATAAGATCTCGATGTCATCCCGACTCAGTACGGATGCGGACGGAATCGGTATGTGCCTGGGGCTCCAGGCAGAGGCCCGGGTAGAGCTTGAGCAAATATTGATTGGGCTGCAGACCAAGCTATCCGACCGCACGTTATTCCAGGCAGTGGGGACGCCCGACAGTTTGGTGTGATCCCGCCTGCGTGTGCGAGTGCGAAAGGGCACCGAATGGATGCCCCCTGTGCAAACGACGTTGTTAAAACGTCGCCTTGACCTGTAACCCCGCCGCCAGCGCGTTGTCACGTTTTTTGCCGGAAAACGCGCCGGGCTCGATGTAGTACTGCAGATCGGGGCGCAGCAGCAGCCAAGGTGTGACCTGTGCGCCGTAGTTGAGCTCAAGCATCTGCTCGCCGTTGTCGAGGTTGGCGATCATCTCGGCGTCTTCGAGGTTGGTCGCCTTGGCTTCTTGCACATCTCGTGTGCGCGAGTTGAGCACGGCGCGCCCATAGCCAAAAGAGATGGAGTCGTTCGGGCGGCTCGCGAAAGGCTTTTGTTTGACCAGGCCCACCGAATACCAGCGGCGCATCGGCGAGGTCGCCGCGTTGCTGCTGGCCGCTTGGCCGAAGAGGCGCAGTACGCTTTGCGGGTCTTGCTCATCCCGCCAGATGGCTTGGTCAATCAACACATAGGCGCCGGTACGGTTGTTGCTCTTTTGCGTACTGCCGATCTTGGGGGCGTTGGAGGTGTCGTAGTACCAACCGACTTTGTATTGGCCGTTCAGGAAGGCGTTGTTATTGAAGATCGCCTCCAGTGGCAAAATCGCTCCCGTAGTGCCGTTGCTGGGCATGGAGAACGCTTTGGACGAGCGCGTGTTGTATTCCGGGTTGACCTGGAACACGGCGGTTTGCAGTGTCAGCGACGGGTTGACGTCGTAACGCAACTCGCCGCCCCAATGTGCTGTCGGGTAGTTGCCCCAGCCACTGCCGCTCGACATGGTCAGTGGGTGTGCACAAAAACCGGCGCTCACAAAGTTGGTCAAGATGGGCATACCGCCGAAATCGGTGCCCATCACCATGAAGCCGAGTTTGGTGGACAGGGCCGGCGAAAACAGGTTGCGTTGATAACTGAACTCGGTCAGCCGGGTGTATTCGCCGCCATAGTTTTCTTGGGACGACAGGCGGTTTCCAAGCAAATCTTCCGTGGCGCTGTGGCCGCGACGGTCGTTAACCAGCAGTTGCACGCGTCCCGCATCGGGGCTGTCGAGCAACTTACTCAGATCAAACTGGGCGCCTATGCGTATTTGTTGCGAATAGCGGGTGCCGCGCTTGATCCCGCCATGCAAGTTGGAAATCGTTTCGGAACTGTAGTCACCGGTCAGTTTGATGCCCTTGTCGGTCAACTTTTGGCGTTCACCGCCCCAGTCGCCAGTGAGTGTAGAGCGGTTCATCAGATCGTCGGCCAGTGCCGGGGATGGGGCGAAAAGGCATAGGGACAAACCGCTGCACAGGCTGCTGGTCAGCATGGCGCGGAAAGAAAAAAGCATTTGGATGTGCTCCGTTACAGAGAAAGTAGGGGAATAGCTCAACGGCCCGCGTTGTTTATCGGTTGCACCGTTCTTTTGTGACTTGGAAAAATAACCCCCGTAAACGGGGGTTATTTTCATGCAGTGGCAACTAACGCATTACGGCTTGATGTTGTCCGGCAATGCATAAGCAATGATGTAATCACCAACGTCAGGCGAATGGCTCATGCCACCGGCGGAGATGACCACGTACTGCTTCCCGGTGGTGGGCGACTGATAGATCAGTGGGGCGGCAACTGCGCCAACCGGCAGGCGGGCTTTCCAGACTTCTTTGCCGGTGGCCGAATCGAGCGCGCGCAGGTAGTAGTCCTGGGTGCCCGCAAAGAACACCAGGCCAGAGGCTGTCGACGTCGGACCGCCGAGCGTCGGCATGCCCAGCGGAATCTGCAGGTGCGTCTTGATCCCCAGCGGGCCGGTGTCCTGCACGGTGCCCATGGGAACCTGCCAGAGCAGTTTCTGCGTATTGAGATCAATCGCACTCATGCTGCCGAAGGGCGGGGAGTTGCACGGCACGCCCAGTGGCGACTGGAGAATGTCGATTTTCACGCCGCCATAGATACCGGCGACTTGCGGGCGAATGGTGCCCATGAAACCCGGCACTTCATCGGTCGACACCTTGAACTTCTTGGTTTCTTCCTTGGTCACCAATGACATCCGCAGCGGCATCCGCATGTCGTTGACGAACATCGTGCCGGTGTTCTCATCGATGGAGATGCCACCCCAGTTCATCCCGCCCAGCAAGCCAGGCCATTCGATGTACGGCTTTTCGGTTGGCGGCGTAAACGGCCCCGCGTAAACCGAATCTTTGAACATGATCCGGCAATACAGTTGGTCGAATGTCGACACGCCCCACATCGACTTTTCAGTCAGTGGGTCGGCCCCGATCACCGGCATGCCGGCCGAGTACGGTTGCGTCGGCGACAAGTGTTCGCCTTCTGCCGCAGGAGAAGTCGGAACGGCACGCTCCTGCACCTCGGTGACCGGCTGGCCAGTACGACGATCCAGCACAAAAATCTGGCCGGTCTTGGTGGTCTGGATCAAGACCGGGGTTTTCACGCCTTGGGCATTCTTGATGTCATAGAGAACCGGCTGCGATGGCAGATCGTAATCCCATACATCATGGTGAATGAGCTGGTAGACCCATTTGGCTTTGCCGGTCGAGGCATCGACTGCCACGACGGCCGAACCAAATTTTTCTTTGACGGCGTTGCGATCACCGCCCCAATAGTCGGGCGGGCCATTGCCGGTCGGCAAGTAGACCAGGTTCAGCTCTTTATCGTAGGTCGGGATCGTCCATACGTTAGGTGTTTCCAGCGTGAACGGGTGATCGGCCGCGGTCGGGTCGCTGCCTTCGGGCGCGCCGACGTCCCATGCCCACACCAGCGCACCGCTCAGCACGTCGAAGGCACGCACGGCGCCGGAAGGTTCGCCTGCCACAATGTCGCGTACCCAACCGCCCACCACCGTCAGGTGGCCCATGACCACAGGCAGGGAGGTCGGGTGATAGCGCTTGCTGTTCTCGGTCGGGCCCATGCCTTTCTTGAGATCGACGTAACCGTTGTCACCAAAACTCTGGCACAGGTCGCCGGTGTGCGCGTCAAGTGCAAACAGGCGGGCATCCACCGACGACACCAGAATACGCTGGCGACATTGCTGGTGATCGGTATACGAGGCTTTGACCGCCGCGCTCAGGCTGTCGTCTTTATCGATGTCGTAATAGCCCACGCCGCGGCACGTCACATGCTCTTCGCTTTTGGCGTGAGGGTCGAACGTCCAGATCGCCTTGCCCGTATCGCCATCCAGCGCGGTGATCAGGTTTTCCGGGGTGCACGAATACAGCACGTTGCCGATCTGCAGCGGGGTGTTTTCATCAACGCCAGCGCCGGCGCCGGTGGTCCTACGTCCGGTTCTGTAGGTCCAGGCTACTTGCAGGTCCTTGACGTTTTCCGGCGTGATCTGCGTGTAAGGCGCAAACCGCGTCCCTGACGCATTGCGCCCGAAGAACTCCCAGTTTTCAGGTGCGCTGGCGGGGCTCGTGGCCTTGCTCGAGTCAGTCGCGGCCACAGGGTTCGAGATCCCGCCGTGCGGGTAGAACGCCGCAATGAAGGTGGCGATCAAGGCCAGGAATACGGCGAAGCCGAATCGGTTCGCCGTGCGCCGGGTGCTCAAGGCTGTTTCCGGGAATGCGGCACCGACCCACAAGCTGAGGGTCAGGATGATCGCCGGCACCACCAGGCGCGGCAGCAGTTGCCAGTAGCTGAACTGACCCACTTCGTAGAACGCCCACACACAGGTGGCGAGGAATATGACGACGGAGAGGGCGATGCTGATAGGTTTACGCAAGACAAACAGTGCCGCCAACAACAGATAGGCGAGGCCAGCCAGCAAGTAATAACTCGACCCGTCGAGTGCTACCAGCTTGAATCCGCCATAAATCAACGCCAGTGCCACGGCAAAAACAAGCAGGGAAAACAGTCCCCTTGCAATAGTGCTCATTGAGGATCTTCCAGAGTGAGATCGATGATCGTCTGTCATATTTGTATATGCTCAGTTGGGGAAATACGTAACGGTTTTCGCTATTTACCAACAACTTGGCCGAATATTGAGTTCGGCCTTTAGTTGGCCGGGTGCGGTTCTTCCATGATCCCGATAGGCTGGCTTGCCGACGGCAAGCCAGCTTTGGAAATCAGCGTAATAATTGGCCATCCCCGTATTCATGGTCTGGATGCCGACACTCTTTCGCCCCAGCCCTCCACGTTGAAAGCGCCGTTCGATAACGAACTGGATGCTTAATAGAGGCTGATTGAGTTTCGGCAGGAGGGATAACGAAAACGTTGGCGGCTGTATTACGCCCGCTTGACGACTGTCCACGTGCTCAGTCGCGAGTGAATCGTTCCGAAGGCTCTGTCGGCCTTGTTCGGGTTACATGCTTTACTCCGACTGATTCGCTGGTTAATCGCGGTGGATTAACGCGTAGACCAGTCTATAGCGCTGGTTTTTTGGATAAATCCATAAGACTGGAAAACAATGTTGATAAAACAGTAACAATTAGCGGCGATACGCATCGGCGACGCCGGCGTGCGGGTAATCATGTGCAGGCGCGGCGGGGGGGCTTTTGGGGCGTGCTCGGTCTTTTCAACACTCGGTCGAACCTTGCGCGTGATCGAGGTTCACAGGTGGTGCGGCGAGTATTTCGCGCAACCTTGTACCTTGTGTGTCACCCAGTAGCGTCTGAGCTGTAGTCCATCGTTTTCACACAAAATATTCCCCGGAAACAGCGCCTGGTGCCTGTCCGGACCCGACCCCCGGGACTATCATGCCGGTAGCCCTGACCCTCACTGCAAGGAGCCGCTCGGAACGCCGATGCGCCAGATCTGGAAATCTTTTCGAGCCCTTTATTTCGCCTCCTTGATGATGCTGATCGGCTCCGGCCTGCTCAGTACGTACCTGGCCTTGCGCCTGGCGGCCGACAACGTCGACAGCCTGTGGGTCGGTGCGCTGATGGCGGCCAACTATTCCGGCCTGGTACTGGGCGGCAAGATCGGCCACCGCCTGATCGCCCGGGTCGGGCATATCCGCGCGTATGCCACCTGTGCCGGGATCGTCGGCGCGGCGGTGTTGGGCCATGGCCTGATCGACTGGCTGCCGGCCTGGATCGTGCTGCGGGTCATCGTGGGCCTGGGGATGATGTGCCAGTACATGGTCATCGAAAGCTGGCTTAACGAGCAGGCGGATGCCAAGCAGCGTGGCGTAGTGTTCAGCGGCTATATGATTGCGTCCTACCTTGGCCTGGTGCTGGGGCAGTTGATCCTGGTGATGCATCCCCAACTCGGCCCCGAGTTGCTGATGCTGGTCGCGCTGTGCTTCGCCCTGTGCCTGGTGCCGGTGGCGATGACCCGGCGCATTCACCCGGCGCCCCTGCGTCCGGCGCCGATGGAGCCGCGTTTCTTTATCCAGCGGGTGCCGCAGTCGTTGAGCACGGTGCTGGGGGCGGGGTTGATCGTTGGTTCGTTCTACGGTTTGGCGCCGCTCTATGCGTCCCAGCAGGGGCTGAGTACCGAGCAGGTCGGTCTCTTCATGGGTAGCTGCATTTTTGCCGGGTTGGTGGTGCAGTGGCCGTTGGGCTGGCTGTCGGACCGTTACGATCGCGCACTGTTGATTCGCTGCTTCGCCCTGTGCCTGGCGGTGGCGGCATTGCCGTTGGCGATCCTGAGCAAGGTGCCGCTGGAAGTGCTGTTCGTGGCCGGGTTCCTGTGTTCGCTGGTGCAGTTCTGCCTGTACCCGCTGGCCGTGGCGTTTTCCAACGACCACGTCGAAGGTGATCGTCGGGTATCGCTGACGGCCATGCTGCTGGTGACCTATGGCGTGGGCGCCAGTATCGGGCCGTTGCTGGCCGGTGTGGTGATGAAGCTGTTTGGCAGCCAGATGCTGTACGCGTTTTTCAGCCTGTGCGCGCTGATCCTGGTGTGGCGTATCCGGCCTAAAGCGGTGACCAACCTGCATCAGGTCGACGATGCACCGTTGCAGCACGTGGCAATGCCTGACAGCATGTCCAGCTCGCCGCTGGTGGCGGCCCTCGATCCGCGGGTCGATGAGCAGATGGTGCAGGAGCAGATGCAGACGGCGGTTGTCGAGCCCGAGCCTGAAACCGACGCGGAATCACCGGCTGATGAGCCGCTCTTCGAAGGGCCGCCGGAACCACCGGGCCCGGATGAGCATCCCCACGGCCTGAGCAGGGCGCGCCCCTGAATGCAAAAACGGGCAGATCCCCAAAGGGTCTGCCCGTTTTTTATCGCGATCTGAATGCTTAAAAATCGTCGTCTTTATCGAAGCGTCGTGCTTCGCGTTGCAACTGGTACACAAAACGCTCGACCTGGCGCTGCACCAGGCCGCTCATGTTGTGAAAGCGCACGCCGGCGAAGGTGGTGTTGATCTTCTCTTCGAAGTGCAGGTAACGCAGTTCGACCGAGGTGGTCATGCTGCCAAAGGGCAGTGCGGCGATAAAACGGTCGTAGACCTGGCCCAACTGCAGGCGCTCGGAAATATCGCCTTCAAAGCGCAATTTGCAGCCGGTGGCGGAGATATCCAGCAGCTTGCCGCTGACCGGCGCCTTGAGTTTCTCGCCGCCCAACTCGATATTCACCAATTGCGCGAGTTTCAGCGCGGCGCGGAACGCATTGCGGCGCTGATGGTAGACCACTTCGTCCGGCATGTTGCCGCTGTAGATACGGTGGCCGCCTTTTTCGCTGATGCTCAGGGTGCCGTTGCTTTCCCAGGCAACGCGCACGCCGTCGTGAAAGCCTTCGATGCGGAAGGGTTCGCCATTCTCAAGGTAGCGTTCGCCATCGCGGGGGATCATTTCGTCCAGGGCCAGGGTTTTGCTGTCCCGGTCGACGTCGACCAGGTAGCTTTGAAAGCGCTGGCTGCGTTCATGGAAGGTGATGATCAGCGGGTCATGGCTTTCTTGCAGCATGCGCAAGGTGCCAGCGATTTCCAGAGGCGTGGTGAACACCTTGGGTGGCTGCGGAGCTTCTTCCGCATTAAGGGCGTTGAACACGGTTCTTCCATCTCCTGACAAAATACGACTACACGCAAGAACCATCATTTTGCCAGTATGTCGCACGCCTTGGATAGGGCGCACGTTAAACCGACGTCAGGCTTGGCTGCGGGTGCTTGGCTTGACCAGGCGCGAGGTAGAGCCTTGGGCGTTATACAGGGCCGGAGGTTCGCCGCCATGGAGTATGCGCAACTGATTGGCGGTCGTGGCTTGCTGAAGCTGGATCGACTGACCGTTGAGCAGGTTGGCTTCCTGACACTGGGTGAGTAATTGATTGAGTTCTTTGCTCTGGGCCAGCAACCGATCGCCGACCGAGGAATGACTGGCCAACTGAGCGAGGCCGTCTTGATCTGCCGGTAGGCCGAGGCTGACGAGAATCTGGCTACGCTTCTTGCCGTGCTGTTCCAGCAGGACAATCAGCGACTGCTTACGCGCCAGGATTTCTTCCAGCAGCGGCATATCCCGGCCATAGAGGGCCAAGGATTCTTCTTTGAGCAGCTCGAGCAATTGTTGCGTCGGCGCCAGATCATCAATGATCAGTTGAAGCAGATTTTCGTCGTGGTGCATGGCTGGCCTTGGGTTTTAAGCGTCCAAAAGCCTGGCGCAGGCCTTTGCCTAGCGCTCGGCTTCGAAGTTAAGCAGCTTGCTGGCTACACGGTTGCTGTCGACTTTATAGCTGCCATCGGCGATTGCCTGTTTCAATTCGGCCACACGGGCTTGATTGACGACGGGTTGATCGCGCAGCGAGTCAGTGACCTTCTGCAACTGTTGAGCCTCATTGCTCAGGTGTACGGATTCCCCGCTTTGGCTGGCGCCGGCCTGTTCCGCTTTGGCGGGCAGAGGCTGGGCCTTGGCGTCTACGCTGTCCTTGGTGCCGCTGGTGCGCGTAGTGCCTGGCAAAGCCGGGGCGTTATTCAAACGGCTGAAATCGATGACCATGATAAAAAACCTCTGGGTATTTGGACGCTTGCCATGGTTTCGGCCATACCCGGACAAACTTTAGGCGCGATTGACAATAAACCTGCATGCACGAACGTCAGGCGTACAGTGTAGGAAAAGCTGGCGTCCTATTCCAGTGATCTATAAAGCCACCTCGACTTGGCCCGGCGCGGTGACCCGTGCCTTGATGACGCGGTTGGAATTGAGGTTCTTGACCCGGATCTGTTCGCTCATGCCGCCGTTGGACAGCGCTTCGCCCGGCATTTTCACATTCAGCCCGCCGCTGCTGGCGGAAATGATGACCTGGTCGCCCTTGCGAATGACTTCTGCCTGTTCAAGATGGACCAGGGTGATGACCTGGTCGGCGACCATTGGTCGGGTCAATCGTTGCCCGACAGCCTGGTCCACTGACGTCAGGTAACCCTGGTTGATCAGGCTGATGTCCCGCTCGCGCAAGATGACATCCTCATAGCCGATGATTCCGCTGCGTTTGAGCGGCCGCGACACCACGACGACATCGCGGAACAGTTTGACCTGGGCGGGCACGAACACGGTCCAGGGCGAGGCCCCTTCACAGCGCACCTTGACCGTCACGCGACCAATGGGCTGGGCCGGGCTTTCCAGGCTGGCTGTCAATTCCTTGTCGCACATCGGCATGCGCAGGCGCGGATCCAATTGGTTGACCTGGATTTCATAGCGTCCTGGCGTCTGGGTGGTTGCCAGATAATCTTCTACAGTGAATTCAAGAAAGCCTTGGGTGACGCCGATAAGTAGATCAGGCAAGGTGACGTCGGCGGCGCGGGCAGTGATGCCTGCGCCCACGGCAAACAACGCCATCCAGGCGCAGAGCAATCTGCGATACCGTGAGTGGCGGGTGCGTCGGGAAACTGTCGTTTTCATATCCATAGCCAATAAAAAGCAAAGCTCGTGCCGTTTAGTGTTGGGTGCGCGTCGTACCCCCAAAGGTTTTAGCGTAGGAGTCTGGGCATGGCAGGTGTAATGGATTCAGTAAACCAGCGTACACAGCTGGTAGGGCAGAATCGCCTGGAGTTGTTGCTTTTTCGCCTGGACGGCAAGCAGCTCTATGGCATCAACGTGTTCAAAGTGCGGGAAGTGCTGCAGTGTCCCAAGCTGACGATCATGCCCAAGTCGAGCCCGGTGGTGTGTGGCGTAGCCAACATCCGTGGCGCGACCATCCCGATTCTCGACCTGGCATTGGCCACGAGTTCGGCCGGCCTGCAAGACCGCGAGAACCCGTTTGTGATCATTACCGAATACAACACCAAGACCCAGGGTTTCCTGGTGCGCTCGGTGGAACGTATCGTCAACATGAACTGGGAAGAGATCCATCCGCCGCCCAAGGGCACCGGTCGCGATCACTACCTCACGGCGGTGACGCGAGTAGACAACCAGTTGGTCGAAATCATCGACGTGGAGAAAATCCTCGCCGAAGTCGCACCGACTTCCGAAGCGATTTCGGTTGGCGTCGTCGATGCCGAAACGGCGCACAAGGCGGTTTCGCTGCGGGTGCTGACGGTGGACGACTCCTCGGTGGCGCGTAAACAGGTGACCCGTTGCCTGCAAACCATCGGCGTTGAGGTGGTGGCGCTCAACGATGGCCGCCAGGCGCTGGATTACTTGCGCAAACTGGTGGATGAAGGCAAGAAGCCGGAAGAAGAATTCTTGATGATGATTTCCGACATCGAGATGCCGGAAATGGACGGCTATACCCTCACGGCTGAAATACGCAACGATCCACGCATGCAAAAATTGCATATCATCCTGCATACTTCGTTGTCGGGCGTATTCAATCAGGCGATGGTCAAGAAGGTTGGTGCTGACGACTTCCTGGCTAAGTTCCGCCCTGATGACCTGGCATCCCGGGTAGTCGACCGGATCAAGGCAGCAGATCACGGCTAGGGGAATTTCCCTGGCGGTCACACGATTTAAGAGGCGGTATCATTGTCTACGGGTAATTTGGATTTCGAACAGTTCCGGGTCTTCCTGGAAAAAGCCTGTGGCATATTGCTCGGTGAAAACAAGCAGTATCTGGTATCCAGCCGTCTCAACAAACTGATGGAACAGCAGGGCATCAAGTCCCTCGGTGAGTTGGTCCAGCGGATTCAGAGCCAGCCGCGCAGCGGGCTCAAGGAAATGGTGGTCGATGCCATGACCACCAACGAAACCCTATGGTTTCGCGACACCTACCCCTTTGAGGTACTCAAGAGCAAAGTGCTGCCCGAGGCGATCAAGGCCAGCCCGGGTCAGCGTTTGCGGATCTGGTCGGCAGCCTGTTCCTCGGGGCAGGAACCGTACTCGATTTCGATGGCGATCGACGAGTTCGAACGGACGAACATGGGCCAGTTGAAGGCCGGCGCGCAAATTGTCGCCACCGATCTGTCGGGCACCATGCTCACTAACTGCAAGACCGGCGAGTACGACAGCCTGGCCCTGGGCCGCGGTTTGTCCCCGGAACGCCTGCAGCGTTACTTCGACCCGAAAGGGGCGGGGCGTTGGGCGGTCAAGGCGCCGATCAAGAACCGGGTGGAGTTTCGCTCGTTCAACCTGCTCGACAGCTACGCCAGCCTGGGCAAGTTCGACATGGTGTTCTGCCGTAATGTGCTGATCTACTTCTCGGCCGAAGTGAAGAAAGACATCCTGCTGCGCATCCACGGCACGCTCAAGCGCGGGGGGTATCTGTTCCTCGGTGCATCCGAGGCGCTGAACGGCCTGCCGGATCATTTCCAGATGGTGCAGTGCAGTCCTGGGATCATTTACCAGGCCAAGTAAGTCGCACGCAGTCAAAGTGTGGGAGGGGGCTTGCCCCCGATAGCGGTGTGTCAGTCTCAGTATCTATGGCTGAACCACCGCTATCGGGGGCAAGCCCCCTCCCACATTTGTTTTGCGGCAAGGTAAAAGCGGCAACTCCCGATTGCCGCTTTACTGGCGCCACGCGGAAGCCGCTTGCCGCTTTTCTGGCATTGCCGCCGGCAATCTCTGCGTAACCCCTTGATATATGGGCTTTAGCCAGATTGGCATGCACCTTGCTATAACCCTGTTAACGAACAGCAGGTCAGCCTAAAGGTTTCCGCCATGAGCATCAGCTTCGATAAAGCGCTCGGTATCCACGAACAAGCCCTCGGCTTTCGCGCCCAGCGTGCCGAAGTCCTGGCCAACAACATTGCCAACGCCGACACCCCGAACTACAAGGCTCGGGACCTGGACTTCTCCGCCGTGCTCGCCGCACAGCAGGACAAGACCAAGAACGGCACCTTCGCCTTGAACATGACCAACAGCCGTCATATCGAAGCGCAAGGCCTGAGCAGCGGCGACGAATCGCTGCTGTATCGCACGCCGATGCAGCCGTCGATCGACCAGAACACCGTCGACGCGCAGTTGGAGCAATCGGCCTACGCCGAGAACTCGGTGAACTTCCAGGCCAGCTTCACCCTGCTCAACAGCAAATTCAAAGGGCTGATGTCAGCCCTGCGTGGAGAGTAAGCCATGTCCTTAGCCAGTGTTTTCAATATTGCCGGTAGTGGCATGAGCGCGCAGACCACGCGCCTGAATACCGTCGCCAGTAACATCGCCAACGCCGAGACGGTGTCTTCGAGCATCGACCAGACCTACCGCGCCCGTCACCCGGTGTTCGCCACCATGTTTCAGGGCGGCCAGAGCAGCGGCGGCGATTCGCTGTTCCAGAATCAGGACGCTGCCGGGCAAGGCGTGCAGGTACTCGGCGTGGTTGAAGACCAGAGCAATCTGGAAGCGCGCTATGAGCCTAATCACCCTGCGGCGAACGAAAAAGGCTACGTGTACTACCCGAACGTCAACGTGGTCGAGGAAATGGCTGACATGATCTCTGCCAGTCGCTCGTTCCAGACCAATGCGGAAATGATGAACACCGCCAAAACCATGATGCAGAAGGTCCTGACCCTGGGTCAGTGATAAGGGGCGCCAAACAATGGCCATTGTTGATACGACGAACAACTCGGCAGTCCAGGACCTGTTCAACAGCAAGGTCAAGACTGCGACGGACAACAGCAGCCTCAGCACCGCCACCAAGACGGCAACGGGCAACCAGTCGCTGGGCAAGGATGCGTTCCTGCAACTGTTGGTGACCCAACTGAAGAACCAGAACCCGCTGTCGCCTCAGGACAACGGTGCGTTCGTGGCTCAGTTGGCGCAGTTCAGTAGCCTGGAAGGCATCAACACCCTGAACGACTCGGTAAACAGCATCTCCAGCAACTTCAGCTCGTCGCAAGCATTGCAGGCTTCGTCGCTGGTCGGTCGCTCGATCATTACCCAGACCGACAAGGCGCTGGTGGACACCAGCAAGAGCATGACCGGCTCGGTCGCAGTGACGGCGGCAACGGGCAACGTCTCGGTCAAGATTACCGACAAAGACGGTGTCGTGGTGCGTACCCTCGATATGGGCGCACAGAGCGCGGGCAGTTCCGACTTCATCTGGGATGGCAAGAACGCCAACGGTGAGGTCGCCCCGGCAGGGACTTACACCTTTACGGCCACCACCAAGAATGACGCGGGCGACGCAGTGGCTCTGGCCACTTCGCTGCCGGCGACGGTCACCAGCGTGACCCTGAGCAAGACCGGCGGCGAAATGCTGCTCAACCTTGCGGGCGGCATGGGCAGCGTCAAGCTGTCGCAAATTCAGACTATCGGTACATAGAGCCGGCTAAATACGGCAGAGGGAGAGAAACATGTCTTTTAACATCGGCCTGAGCGGCCTCTATGCAGCCAACAAACAACTGGACGTGACCGGCAACAACATCGCCAACGTCGCGACCACTGGCTTCAAATCGTCTCGTGCGGAATTCGCGGACATCTACGCGGCGTCCAAGCTGGGCACCGGCCAGAACAGCATCGGTAACGGTGTGAACCTTGCGGCCGTGTCCCAGCAATTCACCCAGGGCGACGTCAACAACAGTGGCGGCATCCTGGACATGGCGATCCAGGGCGGTGGCTTCTTCGTACAGAAGGGCAGCGACGGTTCGCTGGAATACACCCGTAGCGGTGCTTTCCGTGCGGACAAAGACGGCTACATCACCAACAACACCGGTACTTCGCGCCTGCAAGGCTACGCGGCGGATGACAACGGCAAGATCGTCAAGGGCGGCTTGGTCGACCTGCAACTCAACTTGTCGAACCTGCCGCCAAAAGCCTCCAGCACCGTCGATTCCAGCAGTAACCTGAACTCCTCGGAGCCGGTGATCGACCAGGTGGCCAAGCCATTCAACCCAACCGACACCAAGACCTTCACCACCCAGTACAGCACCACCTTGTACGACACCCAAGGCAACGCTCACCCGATGGTGCAGTACCTGGTGAAGACGGACTCCAACCAATGGAAGTCCTACACCTTGATCGACGGGCGTAACCCTGACGGTACCCCGATCAGTGGTGCAGGCGCGGTGGCACCTGTCGCGTCGACCCTGACGTTCGACACGGCCGGTAAGCTCGCTGGCGTGGTCACCCCGCCCAGCGCAGTCTCCAACACCACCCTGACCATTTCCAACTGGAAACCGGGCACCGTGACCGACGGTGTATGGACGGCTAACGGCGCCGCGGCCAACACCGGCGGTATTGCGGTCAACATGGCGAATATCACCCAGTACAATTCGGCCAGCTATCGCAACCCGCCGGTCACCGATGGCTATGCCACCGGCCAGATCACCGGGTTGAAAATCGACGGCAGCGGTGTACTGTTCGCCACCTTCAGCAACCAGCAGAGCAAGGCCATTGGCCAGATCTCCCTGGCCAGCTTCAACAACGAACAAGGCCTGCAACCGGCAGGCGGCACGGCCTGGAGAGAGACCTTTGCCTCGGGCCAACCGGGATACGACACCCCTCAAGCCGGCACCCTCGGTTCGATCGTGGCCAACTCCCTGGAGAACTCCAACGTCAACCTGACCAACGAGCTGGTGGACCTGATCAAGGCCCAGAGCAACTACCAGGCGAACGCCAAGACCATCTCCACCCAGAGCACCATCATGCAGACCATCATCCAGATGACCTGATGCGCTAACGCTGCACAAGAAGCCCCTCGATCGAGGGGCTTTTTTTTGCGTTTTATTTGGCATCAGGACCTTTTCCCACCCCCGATGCGGTTACGAGGTGACACGCCTTTGTTGGAACGCACCACACCTGTCTTTCCACCTATCAAGCCGAGAAGCGTTGGGTTGTTTCATTACCTGGGAGAGGCGGTATGTGGAATTCATCGATATCCGGCCAAGGGGCTGGGGGGATGCGTTACGAGGGGGGGTGGGGAGGACAGTACCAGAAGGGGGTCAACCAGTCTGATGGCACCAAGGACGACAAGGGGGCCGTCAAGGACAGTATCACGAAGCTGATCAAGGAGCTTGAAGATGCCGAAAAAACCTCCAAGAACCAGACGGCCCAGGAGCTGCGGGACAAGCTGAATGAAAAGCGAAAGGAGCTCGGCGAAGAGAAGTTCAAGGAGATCCTCGAAGAGGTGAAGAAAGACGCGCCTGAGGGCTTTCAGGCGTTCATGAAGAGAGCCTTCCCGGAGGAGTTTCCGGATGGCCCGGATGCGCCGCCGTCACCAGCACCGTCTCCATCCCCCTCTCCGGACGGCGGTGGGGGCGGGGGTGGCGGTGGCGGCGGCGGTGGAGGCGGTGGCGGTGGCGGTGGCGGTGGTTTCGGCCCCAGCGAGTCCATGAGCAACAAGCCGATTACCGAAGGCGCGAAGCATTTCGACTACAAGCCCGATGACAGCGAGCCGGGGAAAAAACCGGAGAATATCTGGAGCGGCTTCAGACAGGGGCCGGACGGCAATTGCGTGACGGTTTCGGCGATTAAAGCCGCCATGATGCAATTTGGCGAGAAGCCCACCGACGTCTTCAAAGAGGTCAAGGAAACGGGTAATGGCTACTCTGTGACCATGCGCGATGGTGTCAAGGTTGACCTGACCAAGGATGAAGTGCGGCTGGCTGCCACCCATGCACGTTTCCAGGGCGATGACCCGAAAATGATGACCAACGCCAATTTCATGTTTGCCGTCAGCGCAAAACGGGCGCAATTGGAAAACAACGATGGCACTGCCGGGCGCAGCTTTCTGGATGGCATACGTACCCTCAATGATGGCGAGTACACTCGGGAAGGGTTGGACCGTCTGGGCTTGCGCAAAAATTACCGGCAGGCCACGGATGCCGACTTGCGAAGCAGCAAGGTGGGGACGGTGGAGTATGGCGGTCATTCGATGGCGGTGATCGATGGTCGGATTGAACTGTGGGGCAAGCGGGGCGGGGTGCCCCGGTCGGGGATTGCGACCATATTGTTCGACGACTGACGAGCCTTTGCCCAGGCAAAAGAAAACCCCGATAAACCCAACTGCAGCAAGGGGTTATCGGGGCTTTTCAAATCCCGGGCCATCAAGCCCGGAACGTGCTCAGCTTATTGGCAGGCTTCGCAATCCGGCTCGTCGATCGCGCAGGCTTTCGGCACGGGGGCCGGGCCGGCCGGTGCGGCGAGCACCGAGTCATCACCGTGGTTGCCGCTGGAAACCGCGTTCAGCTTGCCGGTGTTGATGGTCGACTTCTCGGTGCTGGTCGCGGCCAGGGCACGGAGGTAGTAAGTGGTTTTCAGGCCACGGTACCAAGCCATGCGGTAGGTCACGTCGAGCTTCTTGCCCGAAGCGCCGGCGATGTACAGGTTCAGCGACTGCGCCTGGTCGATCCACTTCTGGCGACGGCTGGCGGCGTCAACGATCCATTTGGTGTCCACTTCGAAGGCAGTCGCGTAGAGCTCTTTGAGTTCTTGCGGGATGCGCTCGATCTGCTGCACCGAACCGTCGTAGTACTTCAGGTCGTTGATCATGACCGAGTCCCACAGGCCGCGGGCTTTCAGGTCGCGAACCAGGTACGGGTTGATCACGGTGAATTCGCCCGACAGGTTCGATTTCACATACAGGTTCTGGTAGGTCGGTTCGATCGACTGCGACACGCCAGTGATGTTGGCGATGGTCGCGGTCGGTGCGATGGCCATGATGTTGGAGTTACGGATACCTTTCTGCACACGGGCACGTACCGGCGCCCAGTCCAGGGATTCGTTCAGGTCAACGTCGATGTACTTCTGGCCACGTTGCGCGATCAGGATCTGTTGCGAATCCAGCGGCAGGATGCCTTTGGACCACAGCGAGCCCTGGAACGTCTCGTAGGCGCCGCGCTCGTCGGCCAGGTCGCAGGAAGCCTGGATCGCGTAGTAGCTGACCGCTTCCATGGACTTGTCGGCGAACTCGACCGCGGCGTCCGAACCGTAAGGAATGTGCTGCAGGTACAAAGCGTCCTGGAAGCCCATGATCCCCAGGCCGACTGGACGGTGCTTGAAGTTGGAGTTCTGCGCTTGTGGCACCGAGTAGTAGTTGATGTCGATCACGTTATCGAGCATGCGAACAGCGGTGTTGACAGTGCGCTCCAGCTTGGCGGTGTCCAGCTTGCCGTTGACGATGTGGTTCGGCAGGTTGATCGAGCCCAGGTTGCAAACGGCGATCTCGTCCTTGTTGGTGTTCAAGGTGATCTCGGTGCACAGGTTCGAGCTGTGGACCACGCCTACGTGCTGCTGCGGGCTGCGCAGGTTGCACGGGTCTTTGAAGGTCAGCCATGGGTGGCCGGTTTCAAACAGCATGGACAGCATTTTACGCCACAGGTCTTTGGCCTGGATGGTCTTGAACAGCTTGACCTTGCCTGGGTACTCGGTGAGGGCTTCGTAGTACTCGTAGCGCTCTTCGAAGGCCTTGCCGGTCAGGTCGTGCAGGTCCGGCACTTCGGATGGCGAGAACAGGGTCCACTTGCCGTCGTCGAAGACACGCTTCATGAACAGGTCAGGAATCCAGTTGGCGGTGTTCATGTCGTGGGTACGACGACGGTCATCGCCGGTGTTCTTGCGCAGCTCGATGAACTCTTCAATGTCCATGTGCCAGGTTTCCAGGTAGGCACACACAGCGCCTTTGCGCTTGCCACCCTGGTTGACCGCTACGGCAGTGTCGTTGACGACTTTCAGGAACGGTACGACGCCCTGGGACTTGCCGTTGGTGCCCTTGATGTACGAACCCAGTGCGCGCACCGGCGTCCAGTCGTTGCCCAGGCCGCCGGCGAATTTGGACAACATGGCGTTGTCGTGGATCGCGTGGTAGATGCCCGACAGGTCGTCCGGCACGGTGGTCAGGTAGCAGCTCGACAGCTGTGGACGCAGGGTACCGGCGTTGAACAGGGTCGGCGTGGACGACATGTAGTCGAAGGACGACAACAGGTTGTAGAACTCGATGGCGCGGTCTTCTTTGTGCTTCTCTTCAATCGCCAGGCCCATGGCCACGCGCATGAAGAACACTTGCGGCAGTTCGAAGCGGATACCGTCCTTGTGGATGAAGTAACGGTCGTACAGGGTTTGCAGGCCCAGGTAGGTGAACTGCTGATCGCGCTCGTGGTTGATCGCTTTGCCGAGTTTTTCCAGGTCGAAGGTGGCCAGGACCGGGTTCAGCAATTCGTATTCGATACCCTTGGCGATGTAGGCCGGCAGGGCCTTGGCGTACAGGTCGGCCATCTCGTGGTGGGTGGCGCTGTCGGCCACGCCGAGGAAGCCCAGGCCTTCGGCACGCAGGGTGTCCATCAACAGGCGCGCGGTGACGAACGAGTAGTTCGGCTCGCGTTCAACCAGGGTACGGGCGGTCATCACCAGGGCGGTGTTGACGTCGGTCAGGGCCACGCCGTCGTACAGGTTCTTCAGGGTTTCGCGCTGGATCAGGTCGCCGTCGACTTCTTCCAGGCCTTCGCAGGCCTCGGTGATGATGGTGTTCAGGCGGCCCAGGTCCAGCGGCGCGAAGGTGCCGTCGGCCAGGGTGATGCGGATCGATGGGTGCGCCTGTATGGCGGCTTCGTCGGCCGGGGAGCGAACGGCACGTTCCTTGGCGCGCGAATCACGGTAGATCACGTAGTCGCGGGCGACTTTCTGCTCGCCGGCACGCATCAGGGCCAGTTCGACCTGGTCCTGGATTTCTTCGATGTGGATGGTGCCGCCCGAAGGCATGCGACGCTTGAAGGTCGCGGTGACTTGTTCGGTCAGGCGGGCAACGGTGTCGTGGATGCGCGACGAGGCGGCAGCGTTGCCGCCTTCAACTGCAAGAAACGCTTTGGTGATGGCGACGGTGATTTTGTCATCGGTGTAAGGAACGACAGTGCCGTTACGCTTGATCACGCGCAGTTGGCCGGGTGCAGTGGCGGACAGATCCATATTCGAATCAGCGGCCTGCGGCACGGAGCCCTGCGGGTTCTCGCGAGTTGTGTCGGTTTGCATGGGGGGTTGTCTCCACATTCTATATTTATTTGGGCACCATCACGGTGCCCACCGTTCCGTCCTGAAGCACTTACAGCAGGCCTTGGCCTGGCATAACAACTTCGGGACAGGAGGAAGGGGGGCTTATCGCGCCGCTTCCATGCCGAAGTCTTCGGCTTGGCGCTCAAAAGCGCCTCGCCGTATTCCTGGTGGGTGACAGTTGCCCGGTTCAAGCACTGCAACACCCGTACCGTTTTGCGCTGTTGGAGCGCTAAAACGGTTGCCATCCGCATGAGCGGTTTGGGCTTTCAAAAAATGCTGGAGTTGGACCAAACAGAAGCAAGAAAGGGCTTGAGTTTCTTGTCTGATTTGTGTTTGGTCTTTTAGTTCAAAACCCTACATGTAGGGTTTTTTTGGCGCCGAGGTACAAGATAATGCGTTTTTGGAGGCTTAGCAATCCAGGGGCTGTGGATAACGCTGTGAGTAAAATGTGTATGAAACGTAGAATGCCCGTGTAGGCCGCAGTACTGCGGGACCGCGCCGTTTGTCACTGAATATTCCAAGAAAAAAACGGCTCTTTGGATTTTTGAGGGCGCGAACCCTATCACAAAAAAACCTCATCACCGAATGCATTTCCTGGCTTGTGTTCGAGGGTTGGGGCATGGCTACAATCGATCATTGTTATGCCCTCACAACATTACAAATAAGGTGTGGCTGGCGAAGATCAACATGTGGGAGGGAGCAAGCCCCCTCCCACATTTGATCAAGCAGACCAACCAATCCCCTAATAACAACGAGGATTACCTGTGGAGCATGAAGCCTGGCAAATCCTGATCGTCGAGGATGACGAGCGATTGGCCGAGTTGACCCGTGATTACCTGGAGAGCAACGGCCTGCGCGTGTCGGTGGAAAGCGACGGCGCCCAGGCTGCGGCGCGGATCATCGCCGAACAGCCGGACCTGGTGATTCTCGACCTGATGCTGCCCGGCGAAGATGGCTTGAGCATCTGCCGCAAGGTGCGCGAGCGCTACGACGGGGTGATCCTCATGCTCACCGCGCGTACCGACGACATGGACCAGGTATTGGGCCTGGACATGGGCGCCGACGACTACGTGTGCAAACCCGTGCGCCCGCGCCTGCTGCTGGCGCGTATCCAGGCCCTGTTGCGCCGCAGCGAGCCGACGGAACCGGCTGTCGCGCAAAACCAGCGCCGCCTGCAATTCGGCCCGCTGCTCGTGGATAACGCCCTGCGCGAAGCCTGGCTGCAGGGCGAGGGCATCGAACTGACCAGCGCCGAGTTCGACCTGCTGTGGCTGCTGGTGGCGAATGCCGGGCGCATCCTGTCGCGCGAAGAAATCTTCATCGCCCTGCGCGGCATCGGCTACGACGGCCAGGACCGCTCGATCGACGTGCGTATCTCGCGCATCCGTCCGAAGATCGGCGACGATCCGATCCACCCGCGCCTGATCAAGACCGTGCGCAGCAAAGGCTATCTGTTCGTCCCCGAAGCCGCTGCCGACATACCGCTGTGAACTCGATCTTCCTGCGCATCTACGGCGGCATGTGCGCGGCGCTGATCCTGGTGGCGCTGCTGGGCGTGCTGGCGTTGCACCTGCTCAACGACGTGCGCAGCGGGCAGTACCGCGAGCGTCTGGCCCACGGCACCTTTGCCTTGATGGGCGACAACCTGCAACCCATGAGCGCGATCGAGCGCCAGCGCGCACTGGCGGTGTGGGAGCGCCTGTTGGGCATTCCCCTGATGCTGCGCACGTACACCGATGCCCAACTGGACCTCGGTCAACGCACCCGCCTGCAGCATGGCCAGGTGCTGGTGCAACAGACCGGCCCCCATGCGGCGCGGGTCCTGCGTTTGGTCAGCGAGCAGGATCAGTTGGTGCTGGAAGGTGAAGTGCAACAGATCAGCGAGCAATTGGCGCGGGCGACGATCTACCTGTTGGCCGACGAGTTGGTGCGTTTTCCGGTGGCCGAGCAACCGCAACGCCTGGCGGATATAAAGGAAGCCAAAGGGTTTGGCTTCGAGATGCACCTGATGGCCCTCGATCAGGCCGATATGGACGACGACCAGCGCCGCCGCGTGTCGGAGGGCGATACGGTGATGGCGCTGGGCAAGGGCGGCGACTCGATTCGGGTGTTTGCCGGCATGGTCGGCACGCCCTGGGTGCTTGAAATCGGCCCGTTGTATCAAATGAACCCGTACCCGGCGCAATGGTTGATCCTGATCGCATTGATCGGCCTGACCCTGATTGGCCTGATCGTCTATCTGTTGGTGCGTCAGCTCGAGCGCCGGCTCAGAGGTCTGGAGGCCGCTGCCACGCGCATTGCCAAAGGCAACCTGGAAGTGCGCGTGCCCGCGCGCGGCGCCGACTCGGTGGGGCGCCTGGCCGCCGCCTTCAATGGCATGGCCGAGCACCTGCAGCAGTTGCTCGCGATCCAGCGCGAACTGGTGCGCGCGGTGTCCCACGAGTTGCGCACCCCGGTGGCGCGCCTGCGTTTCGGCCTGGAGATGATCGGCGAGGCCGCCACTCCGCAGGCCCGGCGCAAATACCTCGAAGGCATGGACAGCGATATTCAGGACCTCGACGGCCTGGTCGACGAAATGCTCACCTACGCGCGCCTGGAGCAGGGCGCGCCGGAGCTGAATTTCCAGCGGGTCGACCTCAATGCGTTGCTCGACCAGGTGATCGGCGAATTATCGCCACTGCGCCCGCAGGTCAGCGTGAGCCGTGGTATCTGCCTGTCATCGGTGCATTGGGACGATGCCTGGGTCGATGCCGAACCGCGCTACCTGCACCGCGCCCTGCAGAACCTGGTGAGCAACGCCATGCGCCATGCCCAGGGCCGGGTGCTGATCAGTTACCAGGTCGGCCAGGTGCGCTGCCGCATCGATGTGGAAGACGATGGCCCCGGCGTACCGGAAAGCGCCTGGGAACGCATCTTCACGCCGTTCCTGCGCCTGGACGACAGCCGCACCCGCGCTTCGGGCGGGCATGGCCTGGGCTTGTCGATTGTGCGGCGGATTATCCATTGGCATGGCGGGCGGGCATTGATCAGCAAGAGCAACAACCTGGGAGGGGCGTGCTTCAGCCTGAGTTGGCCGCGGGACCAGGATAAATCCTGATACTGCTATCGGGAGCAAGCCGAACCCTCGCACCGCCCCTCTTGGAATGCATTCCAGTGTGGGAGGGGGCTTGCCCCCGATGACGCTCGATCAGACGCTGATTGCTACAAGGCTCAACAACTGATCCCCATCCACCGCAAATTGCCCAACCAGTTCCGTGCCGTGGCACCACTCGCCGGACAACTCCGTCAGCAGCCGCAACCGCATCTGGCCGTGCTCGGACCATTCCACCACTTCGGCATGCTCAAAGTAGAAGCGCTTCTGCACGATCGGGTAGAGCGCCTTGAACAGGCTCTCCTTGGCCGAAAACGTCAGCGTCACCAGCCGCGCATGTTGCTCACGCGGCAACCTGGCCATGCGCTGCAACTCATCGGCGGTGAGAATTTCCCCCGCCAGGCGTTCCGCGCGCTCCAGGCTCAGGACATTTTCCAGGTCCATCCCCAGCCCGCGCCATTGCGCCTTGTGCCCGACGATTGCCGCCGCGTGCCCGCTGCTGTGAGTGATGGAGCCGCTGATGTGCGGCGGCCACACCGGCGCCCGGTCTTCGCCGATTGCCGGCACGCAGTCCAGGTTATCGAGTTGTTGCAAGGCGGCGCGGGCGCATAACCGCCCGGCGAGAAACTCCGCCTGGCGCTTGGCCACCGAACGCTGGATGCTCGCCGGCGGCGGCACCGCGCTGCGTTGGAAATCACCGGCGATCAACAGGGCCGGATCAAAGCGCGTACTGAGCAACACCGTGCCCGGCAAGGGATCGGGCAGTGGCCAATGGGCGTCGAGTGGGGTGCAGCAAGCGGGTAGGGGCGTCATGGGCGGTATTTTGCCGAGTTGGCGCGCCAGTGGATAGTCCGTAGCGGTTCAGGCCAGGTTCAGAGCCTGTTCAGGGGGAGTTCAGGGGCGCTTGCGTAATGTGGGCCTACAGCCTACGTGGAGGTAAGTACCATGACTGCAATCAAGAAGCTGATGTTGGCGTTGACCATGTTCACTGCCACCGCCGGGGCGCAGGCCAGCGATGGCGCCTTTGCGGCATTCGGTAGCGAGAGAACCAAGAAATCCAGCACGCTGATGCAGCGTGTGAGCTTCGAGGCGGTGCGCAGCCAGGCCGCGCCTTGGGGCCAGTCGCTGGGCTCGAGCAGCCCGCAGGCGACTTATCGTGCCGGTTATGAGCATCTTGGTGGCCAATACAATGGCATTAAACTGCGCCCGCAAGACTTGCAGGGCCGCTATGATATCCCTCTGTCGGACAGTTGATTTGCTTTGGAGAGCCTTATGAAATTGCTGGTCGTGGAAGATGAGGCTCTGTTGCGTCATCACCTGTATACCCGCCTGACCGACAGCGGGCACGTGGTCGAAGCCGTGGCCAACGCGGAGGAGGCCTTGTACCAGACTGGCCAATTCAACCATGACCTGGCGATCATCGACCTCGGACTGCCCGGCATGGGCGGTCTTGATCTGATCCGCCAACTGCGCGCCCAGGACAAGACCTTCCCGATCCTGATCCTCACCGCTCGCGGCAACTGGCAGGACAAGGTCGAAGGCCTGGCCGCCGGCGCCGACGACTACGTGGTCAAGCCGTTCCAGTTCGAAGAACTGGAAGCGCGGATGAACGCGTTGCTGCGTCGTTCCAGCGGCTTTACCCAATCGACCATCGTCGCCGGCCCCTTGCTGCTGGACCTCAACCGCAAGCAGGCCTCGTTGGACGAGCAGCCCCTGGCGCTGACCGCCTACGAGTACCGGATTCTCGAGTACCTGATGCGTCACCATCAGCAGGTAGTACCCAAGGATCGCTTGATGGAGCAGCTCTACCCCGATGACGACGAGCGCGACCCGAATGTCATCGAAGTGCTGGTCGGCCGCCTGCGCCGTAAACTGGAAGGCCCGGGCGGGTTCAAGCCGATCGACACCGTGCGTGGCCTGGGCTATCTGTTCAATGAGCGCTGTCGTTGATTCGCTCGTTACGTGTGCGCTTGATGCTGGCGGCCGCCACCCTGGCCGTGCTGTTTATGCTGGGTTTGTTGCCGGCCATGCAGGGCGCGTTCAGCCTGGCCTTGCAGGACTCGATCGAGCAGCGCCTGGCGTCGGACGTCACCACCTTGATTTCGGCGGCGCGGGTCGAAAACAACCGCCTGCAAATGCCGGCGCAGTTGCCGGACGAACGCTTCAACCTCACCGATAGCCGGTTGCTCGGTTATATCTACGACCGCGAAGGCCATCTGGTGTGGCGCTCGCGGGCAACCCAGGAAGAAAACATCAACTACAGGCCGCGCTATGACGGGCGCGGTAATGAGTTTGCGCGGATTCGCGAGGGCAATGGCCAGGAATTCTTCGTGTATGACGTCGAGGTCAAGCTGCTCGGCGGCAAGAGTGCGGCGTTCAGCATCGTCGCGCTGCAACCGGTGCGCGAATACCAGTTGACCCTCGAAGGCCTGCGCGAAAACCTCTACCTGGGCTTCGGCGCGGCGTTGCTGGTGTTACTGACGTTGCTCTGGCTGGGCCTGACCTGGGGCCTGCAAGCGTTGCGGCGCCTGAGCCAGGAGCTGGACCAGATCGAAGGCGGCACCCGCGAAAGCCTCAGCGAAGAACACCCGCGCGAACTGCTGCGCCTCACCGGGTCTCTCAACCGCTTGCTGCACAGTGAACGCGAGCAGCGTACCCGCTACCGCGACTCCCTCGACGACTTGGCCCACAGCCTGAAAACCCCGCTGGCGGTGTTGCAGGGCGTGAGCGAAGACATGGCCCTGCGCCCCGAAGACCGCGACCAGGCCTGGGTGCTGCAATCGCAGATCGAACGCATGAGCCAGCAGATCAGCTACCAGTTGCAGCGCGCCAGCTTGCGTAAAAGCGGCCTGGTACGCCATCAGGTACGCCTGCAGCCGGTACTGCAAAGCCTGTGCGACACGCTGGACAAGGTCTACCGCGACAAGCACGTCAAAGTGAGCTTCGTATTGCCGGACGCGTGCGATGTGCCCATCGAAAAAGGCGCTTTGCTGGAACTGCTCGGCAATCTGCTGGAAAACGCCTACCGCCTGTGCCTGAGCGAAGTGCGTATCAGCCTGGTGGAAAGTCTGGATGGCATCGAACTGTGCATCGAAGATGACGGCCCCGGTGTGCCGCCCGACCAGCGCGCGCGGATTCTGCAACGGGGCGAGCGGCTGGACCGCCAGCACCCGGGGCAGGGGATCGGCCTGGCAGTGGTCAAGGACATCATTGAAAGCTACGGCGCGCGCCTGACCCTGGGCGACTCGCCTTTGGGGGGCGCGGCGTTCAAGATCCACTTTCCGGCCGTTTGACCTTCCTTGAGTGGGGCCTGCCTAACTCTCCTGTGCCCGATAAGCCCCCGGCGTCAATCCCGTCCACTTCTTGAACGCCCGATGAAACGCCGACGGCTCGGAGAACCCGAGCTGCTCGGCAATTTCCTGCAATGACAGATCCGCGCGTCTCAGGTGGTAAATGGCGATGTCCCGCCGCAGCTCATCCTTGAGCGCTTGAAAACTGCTGCCTTCTTCACGCAGATGTCGGCGCAGGGTCTGCGGGCTGATGTGCAAGTGCTGGGCAACGGCGTCCAGGTCCGGCCAGGGTGTGCGGTCACGGCTGAGCAGGCGGCGGATCTGGCTGCTCAAACTGTCGCCCTCATCGGGCCGCGACAACAAGTCGGCGGGGGAGCGCTGCAGGAAATGCTTGAGGGTGCGCTCGTCCTGCAGCAGCGGCAGGCTCAAGTAACGCGCAGGAAACACCAGGCTGCTGTTCGGTGCGCCGAACACCTGCGGGCAGGGAAACAACAGGTCGTATTCGCTGGCGTGGGCCGGCATCGGGTAGCTGAACGTGGCCTGCTGCAGGCGGATGCGCTGGCCGATCAACCAACTGCCGAGGCGATGCCAGATCAGCAGCAGGGATTCGCTGAGAAAGTGATCCGGGTCCCCGAGCTGGGAGTCGTCCAGGCTCAAGCGGGCCATTTCGCCTTCCCGTGTCAGCTGCCAACGCGGACCTTGTGGGAATAGGCTGTAAAACAACAAGCCGCGTTCGAGTGCCTTCTCCAGGGTGCGGCAATGGATCAGCGCGTGGCACATCATGGCGAACGTGCCGCGCTTGCTCGGACCTTCGGCAAAGCCCAGGTATTCGTCGTCCAGCGCGAGCCAGAGCATTTGCAACAGCCGGGTAAATTGTTCCGGGGCGATGCGGGCGCGGGGTTCGTTCAGCAGTTCCGGGGTGATGCCCACCTGCTGCAACAGGCCCGAGTAGTCGTAGCCGGCCCGGCGCGCACCGCCGAGGGCCGCTCGGGCGTAGTGACTGGCGATGGTACGTTCGCGCATGCAAGGGCCTCGTCCATGGAAGGGCGGATGGTAGCCATCACCCGCTACAGCGACAAGGCGGATATCCGCCAAATTGTAGGACGAGATACGGCGAGTTGGCGGAAACCCGCCATGCAATGGACGGCGCTCAGACGCGCCTTGATCCCTCCAGCCCTGATGTCTAGGGGGCTTCAGGCCGTTTCAGCAAAGTGGCACGACGTTTGCGATAAGGATTACAGCGCAGGCTTGGTCCTACAGGTCTCGCAAACAACAAATCCCTCCAGTGCAGGAGGGTTCGCAATTCAAGTGCCGTGGGCAATGGCGGATATTTGCCACACGGGACGATTGAGGAACTTTGCAATGACGACTCGTCAGCCACTGTACAAATCCCTGTATTTCCAGGTGATCGTTGCCATCGTTATCGGTATTTTGCTCGGTCACTTCTACCCGCAGACTGGTGTGGAGCTCAAGCCGCTGGGTGACGGGTTCATCAAACTGATCAAAATGGTCATCGCCCCGATCATCTTCTGCACCGTTGTCAGCGGCATCGCTGGCATGCAGAGCATGAAATCGGTCGGCAAAACCGGCGGCTACGCGCTGCTGTACTTCGAAGTCGTGTCCTCCATCGCCCTGCTGATCGGCCTGTTCGTGGTGAACGTCGTGCAGCCGGGCGCCGGCATGCACATCGACGTGGCCACCCTGGACGCTTCGAAAATCGCGGCCTATGCCACGGCCGGTGCGAACCAGAGCATCGTTGGCTTCCTGCTCAACGTGATCCCGAACACCATCGTCGGCGCATTCGCCAACGGTGACATCCTGCAAGTGCTGATGTTCTCGGTGATCTTCGGTTTCGCCCTGCATCGCCTGGGTGCCTACGGCAAGCCGGTGCTGGACTTCATCGATCGCTTCGCCCACGTGATGTTCAACATCATCAACATGATCATGAAGCTCGCGCCAATCGGTGCCCTCGGCGCCATGGCGTTCACCATCGGTGCCTACGGTGTCGGCTCGCTGGTGCAACTGGGCCAGTTGATGATCTGCTTCTACATCACCTGCGTCCTGTTCGTGGTCGTGGTGCTCGGCGCCATCTGCCGCGCACACGGTTTCAGCGTGCTGAAACTGATCCGCTACATCCGTGAAGAGCTGCTGATCGTTCTGGGTACGTCCTCGTCTGAATCGGCACTGCCACGCATGCTGATCAAGATGGAGCGTCTGGGCGCGAAGAAATCCGTGGTTGGCCTGGTGATCCCGACCGGCTACTCGTTCAACCTCGACGGTACGTCGATCTACCTGACCATGGCTGCCGTGTTCATCGCCCAGGCGACTGACACGCACATGGACATCACCCATCAGATCACGTTGTTGCTGGTGCTGCTGCTGTCCTCCAAAGGTGCTGCAGGCGTGACCGGCAGTGGTTTCATCGTACTCGCCGCGACCCTGTCGGCCGTAGGCCACCTGCCGGTTGCCGGCCTGGCGCTGATCCTGGGTATCGACCGCTTCATGTCCGAAGCCCGTGCGCTGACCAACCTGGTCGGTAACGCCGTGGCGACTCTGGTTGTAGCCAAGTGGGTCAACGAACTGGACGAAGATAAGCTGCAAGTCGAGCTGGCTTCCGGTGGTCGTGGGATCTCCGACACCCGTGAAGAAGATGACCTGGGCGTGGCCGAAGGCCCTGCGCCGGCGATCAAGTAACCCGCTGATGGCGTGAACTGACGCCCACAGCAATCCGCAAACGCCCCGACTGGTTCGGGGCGTTTGCGTTTCTGCGCGGCCAAATTCGAATTTTTTGGTTTACAGTTAGTCAATGCTCCATCAAAGGCCCGGTGAAGATCCGTCTTCGCAAGAGAGCCTCCTCAGCCTGAGCCCATCTGCGCGCACCCGAACCAGCGATACCTTTCGCGGCAGATGGCTCGCCCCTAAATGCAAAAAATAGGCGGGCGTGCCCAATGATTACCCTGAAACTCAATGGTCAAGACCATCAACTGGACGTCACCGAGGATATGCCGCTGTTGTGGGCGATTCGCGATGTGGCGGGTTATAACGGCACCAAATTCGGCTGCGGCATGGGCCTGTGCGGCGCATGCACCATTCATATCGACGGCGCCCCGGCGCGCAGTTGCATCACTCCGATCGGCGCGGTCAAGGGCCAGGCCGTGAGCACCATCGACAACCTGCACACCGACCCCATCGGCCAGGTCGTGCAGCAAGCCTGGCTGGACAGTGCCGTGGCCCAGTGCGGTTACTGCCAGGGCGGGCAAATCATGTCGGCCACCGCGCTGCTGAAAACCAACCCCAACCCCAGCGACGAGCAGATCGAGGAGGCGATGGTCGGCAATATCTGCCGCTGCGGCACCTACAACCGCATCAAGACCGCGATCCGCCAGGCCTCGACGCACCTGCAGGGGGCCAAGGCATGAACCGCTTACCCGCTGATTTCGTCCTCGATAACCTCAGCCGTCGCGGTTTCCTCAAGGGCGTCGGCGCCACCGGCGCGCTGGTGATCGCCGCCAGTTGGGGCCTGCCCGCAGCGTTTGCCGCTGATGCCGCCAAGAAGTATGGCGGCGATGCCATGCCCCATGGGCTGATCGATGACCCCAAGGTCTACGTCAGCATTGCCACCGACGGCACCGTGACCGTGATCTGCAACCGTTCGGAAATGGGCCAGGGCGTGCGTACCAGCCTGAGCCTGGTAGTCGCCGATGAGTTGGACGCCGATTGGGCCCATGTGCGCGTCCAGCAGGCGCCGGCTGACGAAGTGCGTTACGGCAACCAGGACACCGATGGCTCGCGCAGCATGCGCCACTGGTTCGAACCGATGCGGCGTTGCGGCGCGAGTGCGCGCGCGATGCTGGAACAGGCGGCTGCCGAACAGTGGAAGGTGCCGCTGGGCGAGTGCCGTGCGCAGCTGCATAAGGTGGTTCACCAGCCCAGCGGTCGCACCTTGGGCTATGGCGAGCTGGCCGCCGCTGCCGGAGCATTGGCGGTGCCGGCGCGCGACACGCTGCGCCTCAAGCAGCCGTCGGAGTTCCGCTACATCGGCAAAGAGGGCGTCAAGGCCATCGACGGCGCCGATATCGTCAACGGTCGCGCGGTCTACGGCGCGGACGTGCATTTCGACGGCATGCTCTACGCCACCATTGCACGGCCGACGGTGTATGGCGGCAAGGTCAAATCCTTCGATGCCAGTGCGGCGTTGAAGGTGCCGGGGGTGATCAGGGTCCTCGAAATCGAAAGCCGGCCTCTGCCCTCGGAGTTCCAGCCGCTGGGCGGCGTGGCCGTGGTGGCCAGCAACACATGGGCAGCGATCAAGGGCCGCGAAGCGCTGGCGATTGTCTGGGATGACGGCGTCAACGCCGGCTACAACTCGATCGATTACCGCAAGGAGCTGGAAGCGGCCGCGCGGCAACCGGGCAAAGTGGTGCGCAACACCGGCACCCTCGAGCAGGCGATGAACGAGGCCGACAGCACTTTGGACGCCGCTTATTATTTGCCGCATCTGGCCCAGTCACCGATGGAACCGATGGTTGCCGTTGCCCGTTTCGACAAGGGCCAGTGCGAAGCCTGGGCCCCCAGCCAGGCGCCCCAGGTGACCCGTGAACGCGTCGCCGAGCGCCTGGGCCTGCCTTTCGATAACGTGACGATCAATGTCACGCTGCTGGGCGGCGGTTTCGGTCGCAAGTCCAAGCCGGACTTCGTGGTCGAGGCGGCCATCCTCGCCAAGGAATTCCCCGGCAAGGCCGTGCGCGTGCAGTGGACCCGTGAAGATGACATCCACAACTCCTACTTCCACACGGTTTCCGCCGAGTACCTCAAGGCCGGCCTGAACAAGGACGGCCTGCCTTCCGCCTGGCTGCACCGCACCGTCGCGCCGAGCATCACCGCGTTGTTTGCACCGGGGATGAACCACGAGGCGGCGTTCGAGCTGGGCATGGGCTTTACCAACATGGCCTACGCGATTCCCAACGTGCGCCTGGAAAACCCCGAAGCCGCCGCCCACACCCGGGTTGGCTGGTACCGCTCGGTATCGAACATCCCGCATGGCTTTGCGATTCAGAGCTTTGTCGATGAGCTGGCGCACAAGGCCGGTCAGGACCCGTTGCAGTACCAACTCAAACTGCTTGGGCCGGACCGTCAGATCGATCCGAAAACCCTGAGCGATGAGTGGAACTACGGCGAATCCCCGGAGCGCTACCCGATCGATACCGCCCGCCTGCGCGGCGTCCTCGAAACCGCCGCCAAAGCCGCCGGCTGGGGGCGCACGCTGCCCAAGGGGCGAGGCCTGGGGCTGGCGGTGCATTACAGTTTCGTCACCTATGTGGCGGCGGTGATCGAGGTGGAAGTCAAAGACGACGGCACGCTGATCGTCCACAAGGCGGATATCGCTGTGGACTGCGGCCCGCAGATCAACCCGGAACGCATTCGCTCGCAATTCGAAGGCGCCTGCGTGATGGGCCTGGGCAACGCGGTATTGGGCGAGATCAGCTTCAAGGACGGCAAGGTCCAGCAGGACAACTTCCATATGTATGAAGTGGCGCGCATGTCCCTGGCGCCCAAGGTCGTCGCGGTCCACCTGGTCACGCCACAGGGCGAGGTGCCGTTGGGCGGTGTCGGTGAGCCCGGCGTGCCGCCGATTGCGCCGGCGCTGTGCAACGCGATCTTTGCCGCCACCGGCAAGCGTATTCGCAACCTGCCCGTGCGTTATCAGTTGCAAGGCTGGCAGGAGGCGAAGGCTTGATGGATAGCGTGGATCTGAATGTCCTGCGCAGCGTGCTCGAATGGCGCCGCGCGGGGCAGCGGGTGGTGTTGTACAGCGTGGTCCAGACCTGGGGCAGCGCGCCGCGTCCGCCCGGGGCCATGCTGGCCTTGCGCGGTGACGGGGTGGTGATCGGCTCGGTGTCCGGCGGTTGCATTGAAGACGACTTGATTGCGCGTCTGCAGGATGGTCGGTTGGCGGACGACGGGCCCGCGGTGCAGTTGGTGACCTATGGCGTGACACGCGATGAAGCGGCGCGTTTCGGCCTGCCGTGCGGCGGCACCCTGCGCCTGACCGAAGAGCGCGTGACGGAGTGGCAGTGGGTGGCCGAGTTGCTGGCGCGCTGTGACGCCCATGAAATCGTCGCTCGGGAGCTGGACCTGGCTACCGGCGACGTGAGCTTGAGCCCCGCGAGCAAGACCGACGTGGTGAGCTTCGACGGCGAGCGCCTGCGCGCCATTTATGGCCCGCGCTGGCGCCTGCTGTTGATCGGCGCCGGGCAGTTGTCCCGCTACGTGGCGCAGATGGCGCGGTTGCTGGATTTCGAAGTGCTGATCTGCGACCCGCGTGAAGAGTTCGCGTATGGCTGGGAAGAACCGCACGGCCGCTTTGTGCCCGGCATGCCTGATGAAGCGGTGCTGAACATCCAGACCGACGAACGCACGGCCATCGTCTGCCTGACCCACGATCCGCGTCTGGACGATATGGCGTTGCTGACGGCACTGAACTCCAATGCGTTCTATATCGGCGCGCTGGGTTCGCGGGTCAACACGCGTAAACGCCGGGAAAACCTGGCGGCGCTGGGGTTGTCTGCGCAGGCGATCGCGCGGTTGCATGGGCCGATCGGTTTGCATATCGGCAGCCATACACCGGCGGAGATCGCGCTGTCGTTGCTGGCGGAAATTGTCGCGATCAAGAATGGCGTGGCGCCACTGCAGAAAAAGCCGCTGTCGGTGCAGGTTGAATGACCGTCACGGTGATTGTGCTGGCGGCGGGGCAGGGCAGTCGTTTTCGCGCTGAAGCCGGGGCAGATTGGGATAAATTGCTGGCTGAGTGCGTCGGCCGGGACGGGGTGGTGCGGCCGGTGATCGAGCAGGTGCTGGTGAATTTGCCGGCGTGGGCGCTAAAGCGCGTGCTGGTGACGTCGCCCGAGCGGCTTGAAGTCATTCGTCTGGCGCAGGTCCATGGCTGCGAGGTAGTGCAGCTGTGCTCGGCCGGAATGGGCGACAGCATTGCGGCAGCGGTCGCGGCCAGTGCTTCCAGTGATGGCTGGCTGGTGGTGCTGGGTGATATGCCGTTCATCCTGTCGTCCAGTATTGAACGGGTGTTGGAGCGCATAGATGGTATCAGCGTGCCGGTGCATGCCGGCCAATATGGGCATCCGGTTGCGTTTGGGCGGGCGTTCGGCCCGGCGTTGATGGCGTTGACGGGCGATCGCGGGGCCAAGCCGCTGTTTGCCCAGGGGCAGGTGCGCGAGATCCAGGTAAACGACCCTGGCGTACTCTGGGATGTGGATCTGCCGCATCTGTTGGATTTCAAACCGCTCTGAAATGTGGGAGGGGGCTTGCCCCCGAATGCGGAGTGACAGGTTCAACATCTGTGCCTGTCCCTCCGCCATCGGGGGCAAGCCCCCTCTCACATTGAATCTTCGGTGTTTTCAGAATTTGTTGGCATAAAAAAGCCCCGCCTGAGTGATCAGGCGGGGCTTTTCAGTGGCTGATGGAATCAGACGAGGGGTTTAGGCTCGTGCTCTTCTTCCAGGGCCTTTGGGTGGTGCTCTGCCACTTCTTCAACGGAACGCGGGGTCTCGTCGACGATAGGGGCAGCGTGCTCGACCACTTCGGCGACAGCCGGTGCGGCAGCGGCAGCAGCGGCGGCCGCTTCGGCTTCCTTGCGACGACGGCGCACTTCACGTGGGTCGTTCGGCGCGCGGCCGTTTTCGGTCAGGGCGCTGGCCGGTGCGGCTTCAACCACCGGGGCGGCGGCTTCGGCAACCACGGGCGCTTCAACCACTGGCGCAGGCTCGGCAACCACTACCGGAGCGGCTTCAACCACTTCGGCAACCGGGGCCGGTGCGGCTTCTACCACGGGGGCAGGCGCTTCAACCGGGGCGGCAGGTTCGGCAGTCCACTGGAAGGCGGTCTGTTCTTCGCGAACTTCACGCACGGCCGGGGTGGCGGCTTCGACAACCGGAGCTTCTACAACAGCTTCAACCACTGGCTGTGGCTCAACCACTGGGGCAGGCTCGGCGGCAGCCACTTCTTCTTGCGGCTGGACTTCGCGAACCGGCGCAACTTCCACTTCCGGAGCCGCGGGGGCTTCGATCGGGGTGGTTGCTTCTACGACCGGTGCTTCAACCACTGGGGTCTCGGCGACTGGCGCTTCTACCGCAACGGTTTCTTCGACAGCGGCAGTGGCGCGTTCAGCCTGCTCGTGAGCCTGGGCTTCGGCAGGTGCGCTGATGACCGAGCTGGCAACGGCGGCGGTAACGGCCAGGCCGGCAGCCAGTTCGGTGCTGGTCGGTTCGCTGGTAGCGGCTTCTGCGTTCTCGCCGGCTTCTTCCGAACCTTCGATCACATTGCCGTTGGCGTCACGTTGACGCTCGCGACGGTTGCTGCGACGACGCTGGCCACGGGAGCGGCGGCGCGGACGATCGCCTTCGGCGTTGTCCTGGCCGTCTTCCTGCAGTTGCTCTTCGCCGGTCAGCACTTCTTCTTCGCTGGCGGCAGCCGCCTGCTCGGTACGTGGTTGACGTTCTTCACGCGGTGGGCGCGGTTGACGCTCTTCACGTGGCGCACGCTCTTCACGCGGCGGGCGAGCCGGGCGTTCTTCCTCGGTAGGGGCGGCAACAGCAGCGGCGGCAACGGCAACAGCTGGCGCAGCGTCCAGCGGCTCGCGCAGTTCACGCACACGTTCTTCACGCTCGCCACGCGGCTTGCGATCTTCACGCGGTGCGCGTGGTGGGCGTGGTGCGCGCTCTTCGCGCGGTGCGCGTTCTTCGCGGGCTACGACCGGGGTCTCTTCACGGGCTTCGCGAGGCGCACGCTCTTCACGGGGTGCGCGCTCTTCACGCGGGGCCCGTTCTTCGCGCGGCTTGCGCTCTTCGTCACGGCGACCGTTGCGGTTACGGCTCTGCTGGCGACCGTTGCGACGCTCTTCGTTACGCGCCGGACGCTCGGTGGCAGGTTTTTCGACCACAACCGGTGCCGCAGGCTCTTCCTTGCTGGCGAACAGGCTGACCAGCGATTTCACCAGGCCCTTGAACAGGCTTGGCTCAGGCAGGGCGGCCGGGGCTGCGACCGGGGCAGCCACTTCAACCGGAACCGGTGCGTTGGCACGCGCCGGAGCGGTCTTCACGGCAGCTTCCTGGCGAACCAGGGTGCGGGTCGCGGCGGCTGGCTGGACTTCTTCCACTTCGGCAGCGGCAGCGGCGATTTCGTAGCTGGACTGGCCGCTGTGGGCTTCCGGGCTGTCATCACGCAGGCGCTGCACTTCGAAGTGCGGCGTTTCGAGGTGATCGTTCGGCAGGATGACGATACGGGCACGGGTGCGCAGTTCGATCTTGGTGATCGAGTTGCGTTTTTCGTTGAGCAGGAACGCGGCAACCGGGATCGGCACTTGTGCGCGGACTTCGGCGGTGCGGTCTTTCAGGGCTTCTTCTTCGATCAGGCGCAGGATCGCCAGGGACAGCGATTCAACGTCACGGATGATGCCGGTGCCGTTGCAACGCGGGCAGACAATGCCGCTGCTCTCGCCCAGGGACGGACGCAGGCGCTGACGGGACATTTCCAGCAGGCCGAAGCGCGAGATGCGGCCGACTTGCACGCGGGCACGGTCAGCTTCCAGGCATTCGCGGACTTTCTCTTCCACGGCGCGCTGGTTCTTGGCGGGGGTCATGTCGATGAAGTCGATCACGATCAGGCCGCCGATATCACGCAGGCGCAGCTGGCGGGCGATTTCTTCAGCCGCTTCCAGGTTGGTCTGCAGGGCGGTTTCTTCGATGTCGCTACCTTTCGTGGCGCGCGCCGAGTTGATGTCGATGGACACCAGGGCTTCGGTCGGGTCGATCACGATGGAGCCGCCGGAAGGCAGTTCGACCACGCGCTGGAAGGCGGTCTCGATCTGGCTTTCGATCTGGAAACGGTTGAACAGCGGAACGCTGTCTTCGTACAGCTTGATCTTGCTGGCGTACTGCGGCATCACCTGGCGGATGAAGGTCAGGGCTTCGTCCTGGGCTTCGACGCTGTCGATCAGCACTTCGCCGATGTCCTGGCGCAGGTAATCGCGGATGGCGCGGATGATCACGTTGCTTTCCTGGTAGATCAGGAACGGCGCGGAACGATCCAGGGACGCTTCTTTGATGGCGGTCCACAGTTGCAGCAGGTAGTCGAGGTCCCACTGCATTTCTTCGCTGCTGCGGCCCAGGCCGGCAGTGCGGACGATCAGGCCCATGTCGGCTGGAGCGACCAGGCCGTTCAGCGCTTCACGCAGTTCGTTGCGTTCTTCGCCTTCGATGCGACGGGAAATGCCGCCGGCACGCGGGTTGTTCGGCATCAGTACGAGGTAACGACCGGCCAGGCTGATGAAGGTGGTCAGGGCGGCGCCCTTGTTGCCACGTTCTTCTTTTTCGACCTGGACGATGACTTCCTGGCCTTCGCTCAGGACGTCCTTGATGTTCACGCGGCCTTCGGGGGCTTTCTTGAAGTATTCGCGGGAGATTTCTTTGAGGGGCAGGAAGCCGTGGCGCTCGGAGCCGAAATCGACAAAGGCAGCCTCAAGGCTTGGTTCGATGCGAGTAATACGGCCTTTATAGATGTTGGCCTTCTTCTGCTCGCGTGCGCCGGACTCGATGTCCAGGTCGTAAAGGCGTTGGCCATCTACCAGCGCAACACGCAACTCTTCGGGTTGAGTTGCGTTAATCAGCATTCTTTTCATGTTGTACCGTCGGTTTCCGGGCTGCCGGAAACGGCGTTCGGCACACACGACTTCTCACGGTCGGTGTCAGGTGCGTCAAGAGTGGTTGGCCACTCCAGTGTCCAGCAATAACCGGCGAATTGGGCTGGTATCGCGACGGACGCGTCCTGCTTGTTAGCGGTGGTGACAAAGGCACCACTTCAACAAAAGCTAAGGTCAGGAGGAGGAATCAACCGGCGACTGTGGACGAGATGAAGCGTCTATATATAAGCCTAGTGCTACACGGTCCGACGGTTGTGCATCTCCACCCTACACGTATCCCTGATAATTCGGGTGCTGCCGCGCGCAGAATCCGCAGCGGGTTGGCATTTACCGTGTTCTCCAATGGGGAGTCCACGCTCATGGCTAAACAAGACCAAGTGTGGGCGATTGCGCTCTCACTCGGCTCTTAACAGGCGTTGTTTCCGAAGCATTCGCCATGGTGTGTCCCAAGACTGACTGCACTTTGTGAACTGGCCGTAAATATCGGCGCAAAATGCGAGTATTCACTCTGCTTTCTGCACTCGCTTCAGGCCTCATGTCACCTGCGCTTGTTACAATCTCGGGCTTTCCAAGGTAACGAAAGCCCCGTAGGACGGCCTCGCGTCCTGATGAATTGCGAAGGTCAGGGCCGGCAATTTGCCGCAAGTCCTCTGTCCAGGCCGCTTTTGGCGGCGTTCGCGACTATAGCAGTAATGATTAAGTGCTTCAATTCCATAAAAAATTGTTATCATCGCCGACATGACGACTACCGCCCCCCAGACCCCCAGCGTCCAGCTGCTCGAGGTCTCGCCGGAATATGCCGGCCAACGCATCGACAATTTTCTCCTGGCCAGGCTCAAAGGCGTGCCCAAGACCTTGATCTACCGCATTTTGCGTAAAGGCGAAGTGCGCGTGAACAAGGGTCGCATCAAGCCCGAGTACAAGCTGCAGGCGGGCGATATCGTGCGGGTGCCGCCGGTGCGCGTGCCTGAGCGCGACGAACCTGTGCCGCTGGCCCAGGGCCTGTTGCAGCGCCTTGAAGCGTCGATTGTCTACGAAGACAGCAAGCTGATCGTGATCAACAAGCCCTGCGGCATTGCGGTTCACGGCGGCAGCGGCCTGAGTTTCGGCGTGATCGAAGCCTTTCGTCAGTTGCGTCCGGATGCCAAGGAGCTGGAATTGGTCCATCGCCTCGACCGCGACACCTCCGGCCTGCTCATGATCGCCAAGAAGCGCAGCATGTTGCGCCACCTGCACACCGCCCTGCGCGGCGATGGCGTGGACAAGCGCTACATGGCGCTGGTGCGCGGCAACTGGGCCAGCTCGATCAAGAGCGTGCGCGCGCCGTTGCAGAAGAGCAACCTGCGCTCCGGCGAGCGCATGGTCGAAGTGGACGAGGAGGGCAAAGAAGCCCTGACCCTGTTCAAGGTGCTGCGCCGCTTCGGCGACTTCGCCACCCTGGTCGAGGCCAAGCCGGTCACCGGGCGCACTCACCAGATTCGCGTGCACACCCTGCATGCGGGCCACTGCATTGCCGGTGATACCAAGTACGGCGACGAGGCGTTCTCCAAGGAGATTCGCGACCTGGGCGGCAAACGCCTGTTCCTGCACGCCTACATGCTCACCGTACCGCTGCCCGATGGTGGCGAATTGAAATTGCAGGCGCCGGTCGATGAGATGTGGGCCAAGACCGTGGAGCGTTTGAGTGCCGCACCTTGACTACAAACTGCTGATTTTCGATTGGGACGGCACGCTGGCCAACTCCATTGGCCGTATCGTCGAGGCCATCCACATGGCCTCGACGCGTTCTGGCTTCGAGCTGTGCAGCGATCTGGCGGTCAAGGGCATTATCGGCCTGGGGTTGCCTGAGGCGATTCGCACTTTGTACCCGCACATCGCTGACGCTGAATTGGTCGCGTTCCGCGAGCATTATGCCGATCACTACATTGCGCTGGAGGCCGAGCCTTCGCCGCTGTTTGATGGCGTGGTGCAGTCCCTGGAAGCGTTCCGCGCCGAGGGTTATCAGCTGGCGGTCGCCACCGGCAAGGCCCGCCGCGGCCTGGACCGGGTGCTCAGGGCCCACGGCTGGGAAGACTATTTCGACGTTACCCGCGCAGCGGACGAAACCGCCAGCAAGCCCCATCCGCTGATGCTTGAGCAGATCCTCGCCCATTGCGGCGTGTCGCCACGCCAGGCGTTGATGGTCGGCGACGCGTCCTTCGACCTGATGATGGCGCGCAATGCCGGCATGGACAGCGTGGCGGTCAGCTACGGTGCGCAGGCTGCCGAGGCGCTGCAGGCATACGAGCCCAGGCTGACGATCGATCATTTTTCTGAATTGCAGGCCTGGCTCAGCCGGGCCCACTGAGTCTTTGCTGGGGTAGATGGCATGAGTGATGAGTGGAAAGCGCCCGAAAAGGCCGACAGCAGTGACGACAAGAGTTGGAAGCTGCTGGAGAAGACCCTTCTGGCCAGCGTGCAAGAGCAGCGTCGTTCGCGGCGCTGGGGGATTTTCTTCAAGCTGCTGACCTTTGTTTACCTGCTCGGCATGCTGGTGCTGTTCAGCCCGCTGGTGGACATGGAAAAAACCGCGACCCGTGGCTCCAGCTATACCGCCTTGATCGAAGTGCGCGGGGTGATTGCCGACAAGGAGTCCGCCAGCGCCGACAATATCGTCACCAGTCTGCGCACCGCGTTCGAAGACCCCAAGGTCAAGGGCGTGATCCTGCGCATCAACAGCCCGGGCGGCAGCCCGGTGCAGTCGGGCTACGTGTATGACGAAATTCGCCGCCTGCGCGCACTGCATCCGCAGATCAAGCTGTACGCGGTGATCTCCGACCTGGGCGCCTCGGGTGCGTATTACATCGCCAGTGCCGCTGACCAGATCTACGCCGACAAGGCCAGCCTGGTGGGTTCCATTGGCGTCACGGCGGCCGGTTACGGCTTTGTCGGCACCATGGAGAAGCTCGGTGTGGAGCGTCGCACCTACACCTCGGGCGAGCATAAGGCGTTCCTCGACCCGTTCCAGCCGCAAAAGGCCGATGAAACCCAGTTCTGGCAGAGCGTGCTCGACACCACTCATCGCCAGTTCATTGCCAGCGTCAAGCAAGGGCGCGGTGATCGTCTGAAGGACAAGGACCATCCGGAGCTGTTCTCCGGGCTGGTCTGGTCTGGCGAGCAGGCCTTGCCGCTGGGCTTGATCGATGGCCTGGGCAGTGCCAGTTCGGTGGCGCGGGACGTGATTGGTGAAAAGGAACTGGTGGACTTCACTGTTCAGGAGTCGCCGTTTGACCGGTTCTCCAAGAAACTCGGCGCCAGCGTGGCGGAGAAGTTGGCCTTGTACATGGGCTTCCAGGGCCCGACCCTGCGCTGAGATCCCAAGGTCTGCGTAGATAAATGTGGGAGGGAGCTTGCTCCCGATAGCAGTGGATCAGCCAGCTTATCTGTAGCTGACCCACCGCAATCGGGAGCAAGCTCCCTCCCACATTTGGTTTTGCGCTGGTTTAAGGGATTTGCACGCCCTCGGCCAGCAGCATATCCACCAGGCGAATCAGAGGTAGGCCGACGAGGCTGGTCGCATCCGGGCCTTCGGTGCTTTGGAACAGGCTCACGCCCAGCCCTTCGGCCTTGAAGCTGCCCGCGCAGTCATAGGGTTGCTCGATCCGCAGGTAGCGCTCGACCCGCTCCGCGTCCAGCATGCGCATGTGTACGGTGAACGGCACGCAGTCGACCTGGCAATGCCCGGTCTCGCTGTTCAGCAGCGCCAGCCCGGTGAGGAAGCTGACACGCTGGCCGCTGGCCGCCAGCAGTTGCTCGCGGGCGTTCTCGAAGGTGTGGGGCTTGCCGATGATCCGGCCTTCGAGTGTGGCGACCTGATCGGAGCCGATGATCAGGTGTCCTGGATGGTGGGCGGCGAGGGCGCGGGCTTTCTCTTCGGCCAGGCGCTTGACCAGTTCGACGGCTGACTCATTTGCGCGGTGGCTTTCATCGATATCCGGCGAGCTGCAGATGAACGGTAAGTGCAGGCGGCTCAGCAATTCCCGGCGATAGACCGAGCTGGATGCGAGTAATAAAGGCAGCATGGGCGTCTCCTCAGGGCGACCGGGGATTCTAGCGGGACGACCGGCTGACGCACAGGGCTGAATTTCCTTTGACATGGCTGGGGGCATCCCTATAATGCTGCGCCTATGTTGAATGACCCGATTCCACCTCACGTTGACCCGCGCAAATTGGCTGATCGTGGCACTTCCCTTCAAGGTGAATTGCTGCTGGCCGATTTGGAGAGACTCTGCGACCCGCTTTCCGACACTGTCGGTACGGTGCAGGCCAAATTCGTTTTTGAACGAGATGAACGTAAATCTGTGGTTATTCACAGCTTTATCGACACCGAGGTCAAAATGGTTTGCCAGCGTTGTCTTGAGCTGGTCACCCTGCCGATTCACAGCGAATGCAGTTACGCTGTGGTAAAGGAGGGTGCGAATACCCAGTCGTTGCCGAAAGGTTATGACGTGCTGGAACTGGGCGAAGATCCTTTGGATCTGCATGCACTGATCGAGGAGGAGCTTTTGCTCGCCTTGCCCATTGTGCCTGCTCATCATCCGGAAGAATGCCAGCAGCCGGCGGGCCTCGATGACGAGTCCGAACCGAGCGAGGACGAGGTAACGCGGTCCAACCCGTTCAGTGTATTGGCGCAGTTAAAGCGTGACCCAAACGTTTAGGAGTTAATCAATTATGGCTGTTCAGCAGAACAAAAAATCCCGCTCTGCCCGTGACATGCGTCGTTCGCACGACGCCCTGACGGCAAGCACTCTGTCTGTAGAAAAAACCACCGGTGAAATTCACCTGCGTCACCACGTATCGCCAGAAGGCGTATACCGTGGCCGTAAAGTGATCGACAAGGGCGCTGACGAGTAATCACTTGTCTGCTCAAGTCATCGCGATTGACGCAATGGGCGGGGACTTCGGTCCCCGCAGCATTGTTCAGGCTTGTATTGCCAGCCTGTCTGCTACGCCCTCGCTGCACCTGACCCTCGTCGGTCAACCTTCCCTTCTTGAAGAACTGATTGCCAGCCATCCGGCGGTCGATCGCGCGCGCCTGACAATTACGCCCGCCAGCGAAGCCATCGGCATGGATGAAAAGCCAGCGGTCGCCCTGCGTGGCAAGCCCGACTCTTCAATGCGGGTCGCCCTTGAGTTGTTGCGTGATGGCAAGGTGCAAGCCTGTGTCAGTGCCGGTAATACGGGCGCGCTGATGGCGTTGTCGCGGCATGTGCTCAAGACCTTGCCGGGGATCGACCGGCCGGCGATAGTCGCGGCGATACCGACGCAGACAGGCTATTGCCAGTTGCTCGACCTGGGCGCGAATGTCGATTGCAGTGCCGAGCATCTGTTCCAGTTCGCCGTGATGGGCTCGGTGGCTGCCGAGGCGCTGGGTGTGGCCCGTCCGCGCGTGGCCTTGCTGAATATCGGCATCGAAGACATCAAGGGCAACCAGCAGGTCAAGCTCGCCGCCGCTTTGCTGCAAGGTGCGCTGGGGTTGAACTACATCGGCTTTGTCGAAGGCGACGGTTTGTATCGCGGCGAGGCGGATGTGGTGGTGTGCGACGGGTTTGTCGGCAATATCCTGCTTAAATCCAGCGAAGGCCTGGCGACCATGATTGCCACGCGGATCGAGGCCTTGTTCAAGCGCAACCTGGCCACACGCCTGGTCGGCGCCCTGGCGTTGCCGCTGATGCGCCGCCTGCAGGAGGACCTGGCCCCGGCGCGGCATAATGGCGCAAGCTTTCTCGGCTTGCAGGGCATCGTGGTGAAAAGCCATGGCTCGGCGGGGGTGGAAGGCTTTCAGAGTGCGATTGCACGGGCGTTGATCGAGATCCAGGAAAACCTGCCGCGACGCTTGCACGGCCGCCTGGAAGATCTGTTGCCTTAGGCGAATCGGCCCGGGAATGCTTAAATGTGACCGGCCGGTTCAATTGACCATCCAATCTGTCAGTTTCGTGCGCTCCCATCGTAGGAGCGCCTATATCCGACGACCAGATCATTAGGGGCTTGTTACATGTCTACATCCCTCGCATTCGTCTTTCCAGGGCAGGGTTCGCAGTCCCTCGGCATGTTGGCCGAGCTGGGCGCGCAATATCCGCTGATCCTGGAAACCTTCAAGGAAGCTTCCGATGCCCTGGGTTACGACCTGTGGGCGCTGACCCAGCAGGGGCCGGAAGAGCAACTCAATCAAACCGATAAAACCCAGCCGGCCATCCTCACCGCTTCGATCGCCCTGTGGCGCTTGTGGCTGGCGGAAGGTGGCGCGCGTCCGGCGTTCGTCGCCGGTCACAGCCTGGGCGAATACAGTGCCCTGGTCGCCGCGGGCAGCCTGACCCTCGCTGAAGCGGTCAAGCTGGTCGAGCGTCGTGGCCAGTTGATGCAGGAAGCGGTTCCGGCCGGGCAGGGTGGCATGGCCGCCATTCTCGGCCTGGATGATGCGGTGGTGATCGCCGCCTGTGCCGAAGCGGCCCAGGGCGAAGTGGTCAGCGCGGTGAACTTCAACTCGCCGGGCCAGGTGGTGATTGCTGGTGCCAAGGCCGCCGTTGAGCGCGCCATCGAAGGCTGCAAGGCCCGTGGCGCCAAGCGTGCCTTGCCGTTGCCGGTGAGCGTGCCGTCGCACTGCGAGCTGATGCGCCCGGCGGCCGAGCGTTTTGCCGAGTCCATCGCCGCCATCAACTGGCAGGCGCCGCAGATCCCGCTGGTGCAGAACGTCAGCGCGGCGGTTGCCGCGGATCTCGACACCCTCAAGCGCGACCTGCTGGAACAACTCTACAAGCCGGTGCGTTGGGTTGAATCGGTACAGACCCTGGCCGCCAACGGCGCCACCGAGTTGGTCGAATGCGGACCGGGCAAAGTCCTGGCCGGCCTGAACAAGCGCTGCGCCGACGGCGTGTCGACCTCCAACCTCAATACCCCGGATGCCTTTGCGGCCGCTCGCGCGGCACTGGCCTGAACCCCGAACTTAGGAGAAGCCTGCATGAGTCTGCAAGGTAAAGTTGCACTGGTTACCGGCGCGAGCCGTGGCATTGGCCAGGCGATCGCCCTGGAACTGGGCCGTCAGGGCGCCGTCGTGATCGGCACCGCCACTTCCGCCGCGGGCGCCGAGCGTATCGCCGCGACCTTGAAGGAAAACGGCGTGCAGGGCACCGGCCTTGAGCTGAATGTGACCAGCGATGAGTCCGTGGCTGCCGTACTGGCCGAGATCACCGCACAGTTCGGCGCGCCGGCGATTCTGGTGAATAATGCCGGTATCACCCGCGATAATCTGATGATGCGGATGAAAGACGACGAGTGGCATGACGTCGTCGACACCAACTTGAACAGTCTGTTTCGCCTGTCCAAGGGCGTTTTGCGCGGCATGACCAAGGCGCGTTGGGGTCGAATTATCAATATTGGCTCCGTAGTGGGTGCCATGGGCAACGCAGGCCAAGTAAACTATGCCGCGGCGAAAGCCGGTCTGGAAGGTTTCAGCCGCGCACTGGCGCGTGAAGTCGGCTCGCGGTCGATTACGGTCAACTCGGTGGCCCCTGGGTTCATCGACACCGATATGACCCGCGAACTGCCGGAAGCACAGCGTGAAGCCTTGCTGACGCAGATTCCGCTGGGCCGTCTGGGCCAGGCTCAAGAGATCGCGAATGTGGTCTCTTTCCTGGCATCCGACGGTGCGGCATACGTGACTGGGGCTACAATCCCGGTTAACGGCGGGATGTACATGAGTTAAATTGTGACGGATCGCTTCAAAAAAATGTCATACGAGCTGTCTAAAATCCGTTATAAAGCTGCAACTTAATTTATACGCGGGTGGCCGACCGGGTACGGGGTGAACCTTTCAGTTGAAAAGCTGAAATGGCTTTCTATACACTTACCCACTGGCCAGCTGCCTGAATTTGTCCATTAGGAGTGAAAACAAGGTATGAGCACCATCGAAGAGCGCGTCAAGAAAATCGTTGCCGAGCAACTGGGCGTTAAAGAAGAAGAAGTGGTCAACACCGCTTCCTTCGTTGAAGACCTGGGTGCCGACTCCCTTGACACCGTTGAGCTGGTGATGGCTCTGGAAGAGGAATTCGAGACCGAAATCCCGGACGAAGAAGCTGAAAAAATCACTACCGTTCAAGCTGCAATCGACTACGTTACCAGCCACCAGGCGTAATAGTTTGTAGTCGTCGCTTGCTGTCAGGGAAAAACCGCACTGCTGTAACGGCGTGCGGTTTTTTCTTTAGCTCTGATGAAAAGTGATTCTGAAGCAAAGTGTCGTCATTAGAAAAAGGAGAGTGCTGTGTCGCGTAGACGCGTCGTAGTCACCGGTATGGGTATGTTGTCGCCACTGGGCACGGATGTGCCGAGCAGTTGGCAGGGCATTCTGGCTGGCCGCAGTGGTATTGGTCTGATCGAACACACGGACCTTTCTGCCTATTCCACCCGTTTTGGCGGCTCGGTAAAGGGGTTCAATGTCGAGCAATACCTCTCGATCAAAGAGTCCCGCAAACTCGACCTGTTCATTCAATACGGCCTGGCAGCCGGTTTTCAGGCAGTGCGTGACGCTGGTCTGGAAGTCACCGACGCCAACCGTGAACGCATCGGTGTGGCCATGGGTTCGGGTATTGGCGGTTTGACCAATATCGAAGAAACCAGTCGCACGTTGCACGAGTCCGGTCCGCGTCGAATTTCACCGTTCTTCGTGCCGGGTTCGATCATCAATATGATTTCCGGTTTCCTGTCCATCCATCTGGGAGCACAGGGACCTAACTACGCCATTGCCACGGCTTGCACCACAGGCACGCATTGCATCGGCATGGCCGCGCGCAATATCGCCTATGACGAAGCGGACGTGATGATTGCCGGCGGCGCTGAAATGGCGGCCTGCGGCCTGGGCATGGGCGGCTTCGGCGCGTCGCGTGCGCTGTCGACCCGCAACGACGAGCCGGCTCGTGCCAGCCGTCCGTGGGACAAAGGCCGTGACGGTTTCGTCCTGGCCGACGGCGCCGGTGCGCTGGTGCTGGAAGAGCTGGAACACGCCAAGGCGCGTGGCGCGACGATCTACGCCGAGCTGATCGGCTTTGGTATGAGTGGCGACGCCTACCACATGACTTCGCCACCGGCCAACGGCGCCGGTGCTGCGCGTTGCATCACCAACGCCCTGCGCGATGCGAAGATCAGCCCGGACCTGGTGCAGTACATCAACGCCCACGGCACTTCGACAGCGACCGGCGACCTGGCGGAAGCCGAAGCGATCAAGTCGGTGTTCGGCGAGCACGCCTACAAGCTGGCAGTCAGCTCCACCAAGTCCATGACCGGCCACCTGTTGGGTGCGGCGGGCGCGGTCGAAGCGATCTTCAGCGTGCTGGCCATCAGGGATCAGGTCGCTCCGCCGACCATCAACCTCGATGAGCCGGATGAAGGCTGCGACCTGAACTTCGTGCCTCATGAAGCGCAGAAAATGCCGATCGACGTGGTGTTGTCCAACTCGTTCGGTTTCGGTGGCACCAACGGTTCCCTGGTGTTCCGCCGGTTCGCCGAGTAATGCTCAGCTGGGTCGACGGTCAGCCAGCGGACAGCGTGCCCCTGAAAGATCGTGGCCTGGCGTATGGCGATGGCCTGTTCGAAACCATCGCCGTCAAGGCCGGGCAACCCGTGTTGCTCGACCGCCACCTGCAACGCCTGGCCGAGGGTTGCAGGCGGTTGGCATTGGTTGCGGACCCGGCATTGGTCCGCAGCGAAGTGCTCGCTTATGCCAGCGCCCTCGGCGACGGCGTACTCAAATTGATCCTCACCCGAGGCGACAGCCTGCGCGGTTATGGCATCAACCCCGGCGCCCCGGTGCGCCGTATCCTGCAGGGCAGTGCGCCTGCTGCTTATCCCCAGGCCCATGGCAACGACGGTATCCGCCTGTTTCCGTGCGCCACCCGTTTGTCCGAACAGCCGCTGCTGGCCGGTCTCAAGCACCTCAATCGCCTCGAACAAGTGATCGCGCGCGCCGAGTGGCAAGATACCGAGCATGCCGAAGGTTTGATGCTGGATATGTCCGGGCGCGTCATCGAAGGCGTGTTCAGCAACCTGTTCCTGGTGCGTCACGGCGTGTTGTTGACCGCTGATCTGAATCGTTGCGGCGTGGCCGGCGTCATGCGTGCCGAGGTACTGGCCCAGGCGCAGGCGCTCGGCACCCCGGTGGTCGTGGCCGATATCAGCCTTGAGCAGTTGCAGTCGGCCGACGAGGTTTTTGTCTGCAACAGCGTTTATGGCATTTGGCCGGTGCGCGGCTGTGCTGCGATGAGCTGGTCGGTTGGGCCGCTCACCCGTAAACTGCAGGGCATTGTTCGCGCGCTATTGGATATTTGAGTTGATACGAAAACTGTTGTTACTGCTGCTGATCGGTCTGTTCGCGGCGGCGTTGCTGTTGGGGTTTTCGGCCTGGAAGCTCGACTCAGCCCTCAAGCAGCCCTTGCACCTGACCGAGGAGCAACTGCTCGACGTCCCCGCCGGAGCCACGCCGACCGGCACTTTCAATCGCCTGGAAGCCGACGGTGTGCTCGACGGCGCCTTCTGGTTGCGTCTGTACTGGCGCCTCAACCTCGAAGGCCAGCCATTGCACAGCGGCGAATACCGCCTCACTCCCGGCCTCACCGCCCAAGGCTTGATCGGCCTGTGGCAGCGTGGCGAAGTGGTGCAATACAGCCTGACCCTGGTGGAGGGCTGGAATTTCCGCCAAGTGCGCTCGGCGCTGGCCAAGCATGAAAAGATCGTGCAGAGCCTTGCCGGCCTGAGTGACAGCGAAGTGATGGACAAGCTCGGCCACCCAGGGGTTTTCCCCGAGGGGCGGTTCTTCCCCGATACCTATCGCTTTGTGCGCGGCATGACGGATGTCGAGTTCCTCAAGAAAGCCTACAACCGCCTGGACGACGTGCTCGCCCAGGAGTGGAGCAAACGCGCCGCCGACGCGCCGTACACCGACCCCTATCAAGCGCTGATCATGGCCTCCCTGGTGGAGAAAGAGACCGGTGTGCCGGAGGAGCGCGGGCAGATCGCCGGGGTATTTGTGCGTCGCATGAAGATCGGCATGCTGCTGCAGACCGATCCGACGGTGATCTACGGCCTGGGCGAGCGCTACAACGGTAAGCTGACGCGTGCCCATCTCAAGGAAGCCAACCCCTACAACACCTACATGGTTGCCGGGCTCCCGCCGACACCCATCGCGATGGTCGGCCGCGAGGCGATTCATGCGGCGCTGAACCCGGTGCCGGGCAGCAGCCTGTATTTCGTTGCCCGGGGTGATGGCAGTCATATTTTCTCGGACGACCTGGATGCACATAATGCCGCGGTGCGTGAGTTCCAGCTCAAGCGTCGCGCCGATTACCGTTCCAGCCCGGCGCCGCAGGTGAAGCCGTTGGAAGACCCCGCGCCGACGAACGATGCCCCCGACGCACCCGCCGAGCCTGCGCCGGACGCCGCCGCACCGCAAAGCCCGCAATGACTCTGACTAAGGACTGCCTGTGACTGGCTTGTTTATTACCCTGGAAGGCCCGGAAGGCGCCGGCAAAAGCACCAACCGCGATTACCTGGCCGAGCGTTTGCGCGCTGCGGGCGTCGAGGTGGTGCTGACCCGCGAGCCCGGCGGTACGCCATTGGCCGAGCGCATCCGTGAAGTGCTGCTGGCCCCAGGTGAAGAACAGATGAACCCGGACACCGAGCTGCTGCTGGTGTTCGCCGCACGCGCCCAGCACCTGGCCGAAGTGATTCGCCCGGCGCTGGCCCGCGGCGCCGTGGTGATTTGTGACCGCTTCACCGATTCCACCTATGCCTATCAGGGCGGTGGCCGCGGCCTGTCCCAGGCGCGCATCGCCACCTTGGAAACTTTCGTCCAGGGCGATTTGCGCCCCGACCTGACCCTGGTGTTCGACCTGCCGGTGGAAGTCGGCCTGGCCCGTGCCAGTGCGCGTGGCCGCCTGGACCGCTTCGAACTGGAAGGCCAGGCGTTTTTCAACGCCGTGCGCAGCGCATTCCTTGCCCGGGCCAAGGCCGAGCCGGCGCGTTACTACCTGTTGGACGCCGCCCAGCCGCTGGCCCAGGTGCAGCAGGCCATCGATGCGCTGCTACCCACATTGCTGGAGCGCGCCCGTGGCTGAAGCCTACCCTTGGCAGGACAGTCTCTGGCAGCAATTGGCGGGGCGTGCCCAGCACGCTCATGCCTACTTGTTGCACGGCCCGGCGGGTATCGGTAAGCGCGCACTCGCCGAACGCCTGATGGCCAGCCTGCTGTGCCAACGTCCGGTCAACCTGGAAGCCTGCGGCGTGTGCAAGTCCTGCCTGCTGCTCAAGGCCGGCAGCCACCCGGACAACTACCTGCTGGAACCCGAGGAAGCGGACAAGGCGATCAAGGTCGACCAGGTGCGTGACCTCGTCAGCTTCGTGGTGCAAACCGCGCAGATGGGCGGGCGCAAGGTCGTACTGATCGAGCCGGTGGAGGCGATGAACATCAACGCGGCCAACGCCTTGCTCAAAAGCCTCGAAGAACCTTCCGGCGATACCGTGCTGTTGTTGGTCAGCCATCAGTCCAGCCGCTTGTTGCCGACCATTCGCAGCCGTTGCGTGCAGCAGGCGTGCCCATTGCCCAGCGAGGCGATGAGCCTGCAATGGCTGGAACAGGCTTTGCCGGACTGTTCCGAAGCCGAACGCGTCGAGTTGCTGACCCTGGCCGCCGGCTCCCCCCTGGCCGCCGTGAAGCTGCAGGCCCAGGGCGTGCGTGAGCAACGCGCGCTGGTGGTGGATGGGGTGAAAAAGCTGCTCAAGCAGGAGTTGTCCGCCACCCAGTTGGCGGAAACCGCCTGGAAGGACATCCCCTTGCTGCTGCTGTTCGACTGGTTCTGCGACTGGTCGAGCCTGATCCTGCGCTACCAGTTGACCCAGGATGAAAATGGCCTGGGCCTGCCGGACATGCGCAAGGTCGTGCAATACCTCGCGCAGAAAAGCGCACAGGACAAGGTGCTGAATATCCAGGACTGGATTCTCGCCCAGCGCCAGAAGGTCCTCGGCAAGGCCAACCTCAACCGCGTGCTGTTGCTCGAAGCGCTGCTGGTGCAGTGGGTCGGTTTGCTCGGCCGGCGTTAATTTCCGTGGCCGACGGGTGTATCGTCGGTCAGACCCTTCCCGTGATTGAAGTTGTCATTTCCTATGCTTGTAGATTCCCATTGCCACCTTGATCGCCTCGACCTCGCCCAACACGGCGGTTCCCTCGACGCCGCCCTGGAAGCGGCCCGCCAGCGTGGGGTCGGGCACTTCCTGTGCATCGGCGTCAGTGCCGACAATGCGGCCGACGTCAAAGCCCTCGCGGATCGCTACGCGGACGTGGATTGCTCGGTGGGTATCCACCCGCTGGACCTCAAGCCCGGCGAAGCCCCGGCCCTCGACTGGTTGCTCGGCGAACTCAACCACCCACGGGTGGTGGCAATTGGTGAAACCGGCCTGGACTATCACTACGAGCCCGAAGCCGCGCTATTGCAGCAAGCGTCGTTCCGCCTGCACCTGCACGCCGCCGAGCAGACCGGCAAACCGGTCATCGTCCACACCCGCGGCGCCCGCGCCGACACCCTGAGCCTGCTGCGCGAAGCCGCATTGCCCCAGGCCGGCGTGCTGCATTGCTTCACCGAAGACTGGGACATGGCCAAGGCGGCCCTCGACCTGGGGTTCTACATTTCCCTGTCGGGCATCGTCACCTTTCGCAATGCCGACGCCCTGCGTGACGTGGCGCGACAAGTGCCGGCCGACCGGCTGCTGGTGGAAACCGACTCGCCGTACCTGGCGCCGATTCCCCATCGCGGCAAGCCGAACCTGCCGGAGTATGTGCGTGACGTGGCGGATTACCTGGCGATGCTACGCGGTGAATCCTACGAACGCTTTGCCGAACAGACCACCGAGAACTTCAAGCGCCTGTTCCCGCTGGCGCACGTCGCGGGTTGACGCGACCAAATCCGAGGCAAAAAAAACCCGGGTTCTGGGGGGGGAATCCGGGTTAAGACCATTAGGAGTAAAACAAGGGCACGCAGTCCGTCGGTACCCAGGTCGACGCTTCACTTGGGGGAGATGTCGCGCCGACAGTTGAAGTATTGATCAGTATCCGATTCAGTCCAGTCGCGTCTGGTCGTTTTTTAAACAGATTTGGAATACGCGCGCTTCGCTTGAGTTCTCATTGAGCGGATGTACAGGCGTAGACGTCACGTATTATTTCTGACTGAGCGCCATGAATTCGTCGGCATGCTGAAAGTAATGTGTGTGAGCGGTTCACATAAGCGTTGCCCAACGACCGTTCAGTCGGGATAATCCCTCGTACCGGGTAAATCGTATCGCCACGTCTCCTTGGCCCTGCGCAACCCTCCCTATACCGACCTCTGCAGACCTTTTCCTCATGCAAAAAGAACCCCGTAAGGTCCGTGAGTTTCGCCGCCGCGAGCAGGAAATTCTCGACACCGCCCTCAAGTTGTTCCTCGAACAAGGTGAAGACAGCGTTACCGTCGAGATGATCGCGGATGCCGTAGGTATCGGCAAAGGCACCATCTACAAGCACTTCAAGTCCAAGGCCGAGATCTACCTGCGCCTGATGCTCGACTACGAGCGCGACCTGAACGAGCTGCTGCATTCGGCCGATGTGGACAAGGACAAGGAAGCCCTGTCGCGGGCCTACTTCGAGTTCCGCATGCGTGACCCGCAGCGCTACCGCCTGTTCGACCGCCTGGAAGAGAAGGTGGTCAAGGGCCATCAGGTGCCGGAAATGGTCGAGGAGTTGCACAAGATCCGCGCCTCGAACTTCGAACGCCTGACCCTGCTGATCAAGGGCCGCATCAGCGAAGGCAAGCTGGAAGACGTGCCGCCGTATTTCCACTACTGCGCCGCCTGGGCGTTGGTGCATGGCGCGGTGGCGCTGTACCACTCGCCGTTCTGGAGCAATGTATTGGAAGATCAGGAGGGTTTCTTCCAGTTCCTGATGGACATCGGTGTGCGTATGGGCAACAAGCGCAAGCACAGCAGCGAGCTGCCACCCGTTGACGCTGCACCTGCTGGCACACCTGCCGCGTAATGATTTGCTGCCAGGTGCAGTAACCCAGGAATATACTCAGGTAAGGCTATTGCCAAAAGTTGATTTATGAGTCAGCTTTTGCTGCGTCTGAATTATCCTCTGCCGGAGTGATCCATGATCGTTGATCGTCAAGGCAGGCGTTTTCGCAATTTGCGGATCAGCCTGACCTCAGCCTGCAATTACGCGTGTACCTATTGCGTGCCTAACGGCAAGCGGCTGGTGGCTGCCCAGGACGAACTCTCGGCCGAGGCCATGGCCCGTGGCGTGGCTTACCTGATCGAAGCCGCCGGTATCGAGCGCCTGCGCATCACCGGTGGTGAGCCGTTGGTCAGCCCCAAGCTGGAAGCCTTCATGGGCGCCGTGGGCGGGATGGGCCTCAGTGAGATCAGCCTGACCACCAACGGCCAACTGCTGGCGCGCAAACTGCCGCTGCTGGTGGACGCCGGCATTCGGCGCATCAACGTATCCCTCGACACGCTGAACGCCGAGGCCTTCCGCAGCATCGCCCGTGGCGGCGACCTGGCCACGGTGCTCGATGGCATGGACCAGGCGCGCGCGGCCGGGATCAAGATCAAGGTGAATATGGTGCCGTTGCGCGGCCAGAACCTCGATCAGGTGATGCCGCTGCTCGACTATTGCCTGGAACGGGGCTACGAGCTGCGCTTTATCGAACTGATGCGAATGGGCCACCTGGCCAAGGACTCCAATGCCTTCCTGCAGCAATTCGTCAGCCTTCAGCAACTGCTGAGCCTGATCGGCGAACACCACGAATACCTGCAAGCCAACGCTCCCGTGGACGCCACGGCGGTGCGCTACGAAGTGCCGGGCAAGGGGTTCTTTGGGGTGATCGCCAACGAAAGCGTGCCGTTCTGCCGCACCTGTTCACGGTTGCGGCTGTCGTCCACCGGTTGGTTGCATGGCTGCCTGTCGTCGAGCAATCGTCACTATGTCGGCGACCTGCTGGATAAACCGCGCCACCAGGCGCTGCCGGCCTTGCAAGGCTTGCTGATCAAGGCCCTGGGCGACAAACAGGAAGTGGCGTTCTCCGGTGGTGCGACCATCATGAAAATCATCGGCGGCTAACCCTGCCCCTGGATGACACACAATCCAGTGTGGGAGGGGGCTTGCCCCCGATTGCAATGTGTCAGTCCCAGATAATCTGACCGACTCGCCGCAATCGGGAGCAAGCCCCCTCCCCAAATGGCGCGGATTCTGCATCTCATGCCCATTCGCCGGTTTTCCGTCACCGGCTTCTGGAGGATTAGGATGCGTAGTCTGGTTTTGTTGCTGGCGTCGTTGGCGCTGAGTGGTTGCATGACCGTCAGCGATATGGCCGAAGGCACCCGTTATCAGATGAGCGACGCCGGGTTGCTGGACCACAGCGACACCCGGCGCTCCGCGTCGATTCGCGTGCAGCCGGACTCCTT
>Ga0208898_1000093_pt1 | contig 92904 bp, 118 predicted proteins | sample VirMetDEL_Mar_4_FD_184513 | JGI IMG/M metagenome (GOLD analysis project Ga0208898, IMG submission 184513) | Aqueous microbial communities from the Delaware River and Bay under freshwater to marine salinity gradient to study organic matter... | ecosystem: Environmental > Aquatic > Marine >... | reverse complement strand
TTCTGCATTTACATCCAATAAACTTCACTTCTTTATCTGCATAAGCACCCTTTATAAATATTGGCTCGTAAGAGTGTCCTAATATTTTGCACCAATCTATTTTAATAATTTTCATCTATGTATAAATTTTTTATTTCTTTTATCACTCATAACTAATCTATTTTAAAATAAAGCTAAAGTAAATTAATACCTTAGCTTTATTAATTAATTTATTACTCCAGAAAGATACTCTCTCCAAACACCTTTCCCATTATTATAACAACTATCATGGAAATAAAATAATTCAGCTCTATACCTATTATACCTAAGTGTAATGTATCCTCCATAGGAATCTAACATTATATAAGTACTCATATCTACGTTATTATCAGCTATTATTTCTTCTACAACAGCATAATCATTTACAAAGTGAAAAGAATTTGTACCATTTGTAATAGTTATATATGTGACATCTCCTTTTGTAAAAGGTTGTAAAGTAATAGTTCCAGTAATATTTGTTACACTATATTTATTAGTTTGATCATTATAAATTCCTTTTTCAAGTTTATTTATTACATAAATTGTTTGATTTTGTGCATATATACTATTAACGCTTAACATTAATAATATAATAATTATTATCTTTTTCATAATATTTAATTTAAGGTTCCTATATATAACTTCTTATAAATTATTTTATCTTTTATTACTTTATAATTATAATGAAGTTCAAAATTCTGATCGTCATATATTAATTTAACTAATGCTCCAAATGGGCTAAGTCCTTCATATATAGCTATTTCATCTGAATTTTCAGTATTATGCCTATCTATTATTAAATAATCATGAGTTGTAGTTCCTTCTCCGGAATTATAATTAATCCTTAAATATTTTATACTTTCAGTTCTTTTTAATACCATAAATGATATTGTAGTTTTTGAAACTTCTTCGTATTCATATATATTCTGAGGAGTTAGTGTACCAATTTGATAAGAGGTACATACAGTTTTATATTGATCATACTCTCCTGTTTGAGCATGTATATTACTAATACTTAGTATTAATAATATAATAATTAATTTCTTTTTCATTGTGTTAGTTTAAAATTGTTTATAATTTACCTATCTAATATAGATATACATTTTTCTATATTATATAAATAGGTATTTCCTGTAGCAGAATCAATTGTTTCATTTTGTATATCCCACTCCATCCACTCTTTCATATCTTCTAAAGTATTTGTAGCTTCTAATACATCATGATCAGTTGGTGCTGTAAATCCATTTATTATTACCATAGTAATAATAATGCATAGTAATGATATTATTTTTTCCATAATTAGTTAGTTTTTATTTATATTTATTTGATACCAGGCAATCCATACATAATAGTTTCTCTCTTTTACTATATACTATACCTAAAAATCTTTTCTTAATATTATATGAATATAATTTAGATTCAACATTTCCACAATCTTCACAACATATAATATAATTTACTTCATTATCATTTTCAATAGTTCCGTATATTCTAATTATACTCCCTGTTGCTATTATAGAAACTAATAATGTATCTTCATCATAAGCAGATAATACTTGAATTTTTAATCCTCCTATTTTATTGAAACTTACATCCCTAGCTGAATCTGAAGCAGTAAATACTTCACCTATTTTAAATTTATCCATAACTTTAAGTTTTAGTTAGTTAATTTAATTAAAATCTCTCTGTCCTTTCCATTGGAGTGCTGACGTAGTTTCGACTACCGCTACCTATCCAATAAACAACACCGTTGGAAGCGGTTTATATAAAGAGGTTACAGCTTATTATCCTCATATTGAAGGCTGTTTATCTGTCTATCTTCTAGCAGAGAGATTATTATTTACACTAGAAATTCAAGTATTAAAAATGACAATAATGATATTAAAAATATTTGAATTGTTTTTTTTGCAAATATCTCAAATATTTCATCATCTGTTAATGTATTATTAGATTCTATTCCTAGTCTAATTTTTCGTAACATTATAAACAATGCAATAAGCATTGATAATAGCATTATTAGTAATATTTGTAGTATCATAATTTCTAAGTTTTAGTTAATTCTAAAGTATTCAATTATTTGTGCTACTCTCTCAAGCAATTCTTCATCAGTCTCACTTGCCATGTCAATGTAATCTTGTTTATCTAATTCATCGCCTGCGTGTCCAACTATTAATTCCATTAATCTTTTTCTCATGTTTTCTAAGTTTTAGTTATAACATATTTCTGCACATTTATGATATATAGGTTTCTTAGTATACATATATTCATTGTTTACTATTGATAATTCTACCTCATACCCATATATAAAATATGTTAGACAATATAAAGTTTTATTTTCACTGTCTGTTTCATTTACAAATAATTTTGGATCCATAATTATTTAATTTATAATTTATATAATCGTTTCCTTCCAATCTACACCTTACAATATTAAAAGCTTCATGCTTTCTTTCTGTTTCTTTTATATTATTTAACGAATATACTACATTTAAAGCATATTCTACTAATAAATTCAATTTTTTCATAGTCTTATAGTTTAAATTAAAAGTAAAATCATCAGGACGTTATTAGGAACGTCAATTCCTCTAGTGAGCGAATCTATCAAAAAACACCTCTAGTTATTTATTTTCTGATGATTTATTTAACACCACAACTACAGTCCTTCTACAATAGAAGCTTTACCTATACGGAGTGATGTTTATTTTTTTAGTTTTTCTCAATAAAGTTTTTGTACAACTCACCAGCTCTTTCAAAAGCTTTGTGTTTTTTTAATTCAGTCAACTCTTCTTGTGGTGTTGAAAATATGTAATCTATTAATGAATACATAAAATATCTACCTTTATTTCCTACCTCTTCCTTACTATACATCTTCTCTTCAGGTAAATGAATAATTACTTCATTATCTTCTGTTGTTTTGAGTTCTTGCCATTCTTTTGTATGATTAAATGTAGGACATTCTCCATCTCTAGCTTCAAATGTTGAACCTCTTTCTGTTTTATACATACGTTTATACTCCACCATAACCTCATCTATCCCTCCATTAGCTTCTACAAAGTGTTTAACGAATGATTCAGGTATCCAAGGTAATACTACTTTTACATCTCTATCTGTAAAATCGACTGATTCCATTATACCTAAAGACTTATCTGTTGTAGCTATTATCTTTCTATACTTAGAACTAATAGGCATTATAACAGCAGTTAATACTCTATCTCCAACAATATACCAATCCCCTTCTTTAATCTCTTCATCAGATAGGAAGTATAGGTGTTGAGGAGAATTTCCTTTATTCTTTTCTTGTGGTTTCACTCCTCCAAAAATTCTATATATTAATGTATTTCTACCTTTGTTAATATCAATAAATAAATGACTTGCTCCATCAGTAGGGAGCATTATTGGTTTTACTTTCTTTTTCATAGCTCTTCCTCCTCTTCTGGAAACAATCTATCCCAATCTTCAGGTGTTGTACCTGAGATAAGAAATTCACGTTCCCCTATGCTTAAATGAGGCATAGCTAATTGAATTAGCATACCATTTTCCCACTTTGAAATTTGTTCATCTGTGATGTCTAAATCCATAGTGTTTGTGTTACCTGTTAGGGTAGATGTTTTAGTTATTTTCATAATTCATAGTTTTATAGTTTAAATAAATAAGAGTAATCACTTTTAATATTTTAATCTTTACAATATTCCCATTTAATTACTTCATTAGGTCTTACTCTATATCCTCCCCAACCATGAGGTAATAATATACCTTTAAATTTTTTCCAACTTGGTGGTATAGAAAAATAACCTTCAGGTATATCAATCCATTCATTTTTAGCATTATAATAACCCTTTAATAATGTACTATAAAATCCTCTTTTAGTTATTACTTGTTCTTCATAATGACCATAATATTTATCTCTTACATATACACTACCTTTAAATGTTACCATTACATTTTTCATTTCTTTAGGTACTTTTATAATTTTTATATCATCCATAGCTTTATAATTTAAATAAAAAAAAGAGGGGAAATTAATCCCCTCCCTTTATATATAATCTAAACTACCAATTATGCAGTTTCTTCTTCCGACTCTATAGCAACTGCTTCTGATACTGCAGCTACATCTCTTTGTAATTTAGTATCTGCTTTATTAGCATCACCTAATTCACGTTTGAAATAGATTTGAGCTCCACCAGAAGTAATAGGTGTATCAGTTGGTTTCCCATCTTTTCCTATTAACATCAATGCTTGAAATCCAGGTCCATCTGATAAAGATTCAGTATGAATAATTCTTAAATCTGCACCCATTACAGCACCTAAATTTGTACCTACCTTAATTCCTTTAGCTGCTATTACATCTTTATGAACTGATTGAAAGGCTACTTTACTTCTTTCAAATCCATCAGATCCTAATAAATCATTTAAGAAATTCTTTTCAACCCAAGTAGTTCTTAATTGAAGAGTTTTAAAATTTGGGTTATTACCTTCTTTAGCATCATAAATTGCTTCTACTATTACATTTTCTTTTTTCATCTTGTTTGATTTTAATTGTTTTTATTTGATTTTTATTTGATTCTCCTTTGATTTTTATAGATGTTCATTTGGAGTTTACATCTTCGTATATCTCATTATTACTGTTACAAGGTATGTACGTATTTACATGCTACGCTACATTATCCGTTCTTCTGACAATTTGATATATTAGAGCCTGGATAAACATCACTGCTACACCAGGCTTAATTTAAACTACTTATACGCTATGAAACAAATAAGTATTTTTAATAAACATTACCTTGGAATTGACTTAGTATCAATCCTAAAGTTATAACTGATGCCATTATTATAATACCAATAGTTACTGCTTGTTTATATTCTCTTTTTTCATCTAATTCTTTTAGCTCTTGAGCTGTTATATCAGTCTTTCTCTGATTTTGACCTATGGCATAACCATAATAGTCTGTATTTATAAAATTTTTCATAATGTGTTAGTTTATGGGTTAATAATTAGTTACTTTTAGCTATATTATTTAACTGTTCTTGTTTAGCTAATTCATGATAAGCTTCTTTTAATGCATCTCTAATAGTAATAATGTCTTCTATATCTAATGTTTTATTAAATATATCACAATCATCTAGAGTTAATTTACAAACTCCTAAGAAGTCATCTAATGCTTCTATTTTAGATTCTACATGTATTTTTAATATAGATACTTCTTCTTTTCCTTCCATTTGTGTTAGTTTAAGTGGTTAAAATAGTTTATAACCAAATTCATGTGCATTATCTTCTTTGATCATTAATGCACATTTCATTGGTGGTATATCTTTAAATCTTTTTTTAATTGTATCAGATACCATTGCTAAATCTCCATCTTTATCAATACAGAAATGATATTTGATTTTATTATCTATTTTATTTTCTTTTGACATAAGTGTTAGTTTATGGTTAATACTATTGTTTACGTTCAAACATTGTAGTCATATACTCTCTGTATACATCTCTTGTAATGTCTTTATAAACATTTAATAGCTCATTCTTTCCCCAACCTGTCTTATCTTCTAAGGCTTTCTCAAACCTTAATTCTATTTCTTTTAGTACTTCGTTCATAGCTTTTAATTTAAATTAATAATGTTTTATTGTAGGATAGTTATCTACCAAATATTGAGTTCTTATTGATTTCCACCAATCCCAAAGTTTTGATTCTCTATACATTTCAATTAGAGCTTTATTTTCTTCATCAGTAAAGTTAACATCATATCTAATTACTGCTACTGTACTTTTTAGTATAAGTTTAAAGTCATCATCATAAGAACTTGAAAATGAATCTAGAGGCATAATTTGAGAGTATCTAGGTGTTTCTGATTGAGTACCCATTATCATAAATGTAATACACCATATATCAAGTTGATCTAATAATTTGTTTTCTGCTGTTTCTAAAGGTTTCATAGTTTTTAGTTTTATAGTTTAATTTTTTAAACTACACGAAGGTAGTATAATTAGAAATATAATAGTACAAATTCCAAAGAACATTGTTGGACACGTTGCTCCATCTTTATTAGCTATGTATGATAACACTGTTAAGAAAGCAAATGATAGTACTATTAATAGATTAGCAAAGAATGCTGATTTTATAAATTGTTTCATAGTATTTAGTTTTATAGTTTAAATTAATTCAATTTCATCTATATAATAAGTTTTATCAATTTGAATATTACAAAAATCCTCATTTTCAAAAGCAATCATTTCTTCTTGAACTGATTTATGTAATTCTTTTTGTTTTTTATAATTTTCGGCAGATTCTTTACTAATAAATGATTTAAGATTATTTGTTTTTTGGTGACAATGGTTATCATAAGGTCCATCACCATCCATTTCCCAAGTAATATCAGATACTTCTTTTACAATATATATTTTCATAGCGGTATAGTTTTAGTTAATATCATAATTACTCCACATTTCTTCCTCTTGTTTATTAATAAGAATATTATACTCATCTTCTAAATCTTCAAAAGACATTTGAATACCATAATCATCAGTTTCATATGGGTTATCCATAATTTTCCAATATTTGTTATCTAATGACATAATAATTTGTTTTAGCTATAATATATTAGTTAATATAAAATAGTGGTTAGTTAAAAAGTGGTTAAATGGTGGGTGGTTGTAGTGGTGTACACAAACATTGATTCTTCTCCAAACTATTCCTCTTTAATTTCCTTAAGATGCATGATTAATGCTGAACCCCATCCACAGATAGACCAAAAAGCTTCGTGAAACAATACTCCTTTAATTGCTTCTGTAACAAATGATACTATACTTGCAATAAATATAATCATCATTAGTAGTGTAAATATATTCTTCATAATTCTTTAGTTTAATTTAATAATTCATAAATAATACCTCCTATAGATATTATTACTCCCCAGTACATTATAAAAATGAATAGAGACATTGCATAATTTAAATTATATCTATCATCTATATACTCTAATGTTTTAAAACATCCTAATATAACTATTCCAAACAGGATAATTGCTATCCCTGCATATATTCCTATCATAATTCTTTAGTTTAATAAGTTAATAATACCTCTAATAAGTCAAAATGTAAATAATTAAGGGCTTACAACCTTAGTAGCTACAACTCCGTGTTTAAATCATTTACATTAGAACTTGGGTTATCTTGTATGTATCCTGATAATACATACTCATCACACATTTATTGAGGCTGTGTGTTACACCTAAGTTTAATCAATTAAAGTATTATCTTCTGAATTACCTGTTCCAACCTCCACCACAGAGTCAATTAGTTGTTTTAGATAGCATAAGCTAAATGTTTTTCAGCAACCTCATAGACTAGTCTTTATCTGAACACCCTAATATTCTACATCTTACTTGGTTAATAGAAGATATATAGCATTATGTGTACACGCAGTCCTTATGCCTTTTAGACCTCATAAACTTTAATTGATTATAATAGAAATACTACAAGGTTCTTCACACCTATGAGATATTGTGCGTTATGTTAACACAACCTTTACTGTTCATCAATAAGAGTATCATAGATACAATTAAATTTAGTAGTATTTCATTATTTTACTTATTGTGCTTCTCTCTTGGAGAATAAGGACTTGCACATCCTGTTACAGCATCAATAGTAATCTTTTTACATTTGTACACATAAGGTACATATTCTTTTAAATCTTTCATAGCATTATAGTTTAAGTAATTATTATTATGTACACTTATCCTGTACACTGTTAATTAGAGCAAATCCCCGAAGGGATTGAAAGAGTTATTAAAACTCTTCCAATGTGATTGCTAATGGTATGTAAGCAAATTTGCCATACTCACTCTCTCCTACAACCAAACTCTTTCTGATGCTGTCCGCATCTTTCTTGATGTCCTCAAGAGTGTGATTAGGGTGAAATAGTCTGATAAGCTGATTAGTATCAGTTGCTACCATTATTCTTTGAGAAACCTCTCCATTTGTGTGATTAGTAACCTCTTGTAATAAAAATTTAGTAAAGTTCATAGCTTTATAGTTTAAAATAAGGTACCTCTTTAAAGCACGGGGGTACCCTCTCCGTAGTATTTAGTAGGGGTGGTTTTTTATAGATACTCCACAAATTCATCGACAAAAAAATTTTTTTAAAAAATAATTTTTCGTAACTTTACACTATGGAAGATATAAAAATAAGAATAGAAGAGAAGGGATATTCTATCACTAATGGAACTAGTAATATAAATTATCATGTAGATGTTGAATATATAAAGGATGCAATACTAGTTACTGTTGTAACTGATCCTGATAAATTAAGCAAGATACCTAGAACACCAATAGAAAGATTAAATAATACAGACACAGATGATAACTAAAGAGATAACATTAAAAGACTTATTAAACTTAGCTCTTATAGAAGACATTATTACAATGCAAGAGTATTTAAGAATGGAAGAGTTAGAAGATAAAGAATTAAAAGAAGAATTAATCAAAGTAACAAATAGAGAATGGAGAATAAATACTACACACCAGAAATAGAAGAGTTTCATGTAGGGTTTGAGTATGAGATGCTACAGAAATCAGAATGGATTAAAGACACTTATCTGTGTAATTCTAAGTTAGGAGTTACATTTGATGATATGCCTGAATTAGCTAAACTTAGTAGAGTAAAGTACCTAGACAGAGAAGATATAGAGAGTTTAGGATTTGAAAAAGATTTAGGAGAAAGGTATCGTAGGAAAGTGGATGATAATTTAATTTATAACATAATAGAAATAGTCCCTTATTACACTATGAGACAAGACGAAAGGGAGAATTTGGTTAGGATATACTTTATTAAACAAATCAACGACTTTGAACAGCTTGCTAGGTCAGAAATATTTAGAGGAGATATAAAAAACAAATCAGAACTAAAGAAGGTTCTTAAAATGATAGGATTATGAAAGAAGATTATATAAAGTTACTAAACTCTGGGATGTTCTGGGAGTTTCATCCAGAATTAACAGGGGTATGGGAAAAAGATAAAGAAGAATGGATTAAATACAACCTTTCTAAAAAATAATCGTATAAATATTAGGAATTGTAAAATATAGTTCCTAATATTGCAAAGTATCAATATCAGCCTCCAGGTAATCATTAGAGGCAAAGACATCGGGTTAGTATCTACAAATAGTAGAGAGGTTGTCCCCGGTAGATACGAAAACAACCTTCATATAACATCTAGGGCTGGTTACAGGTAAAAGTAAGCCTTCTGAATTGACAGAGAGATTAAGTAACTGGTGTAGGCTCAAAACGGCTAGATAGAAGTTGAAGGTTAAAAAGGAGCTCTAGCAATAGAGATTTCAGCCCAGCTAAGGGGAATATTATATCTAATTGTTACTTAAAACAAAAAAATAGTAAAAAAACTTGCATATATAAAATATAAAGTGTTATATTTGCAGAAAAGAAATTATAAGTGAGAGTTATAGAAATAAATACAGATACTAGAAAGTTCTTTAAACAGTATCTTACTATTATAAAACCCTTGTTAGTTCCAAGAATAAGTAACGGAGAATTAAATGTTTTAGCGGAACTTCTATATTTAAATCATAAGTATAGAACTGTAGATGTAAAAGTGAGAGGGAAATTGATATTTGATTACGATAATAAAATAGATATAGTCAATAATTTAAACACCTCCCTTTCTACAGTTAACAATGCAATCTCTTCATTAAGAAAATCAGGATACATTATAGGATATAAGATTAAAGATAGTTTAGTAATAGATATCGATGATTCTTTTAAGATAGGGTTTAAATTCAATATAGAAAATGAAAGATAGAAATGGATTAGACATAGTTAGGGGAGATTTGATTATGATTATTATAGATACCCCTATTCACAAACCTAGTGAACTTGTTATATATTTAGATAATGAAGATTATGTATATAAAGTAACAGAAGATGGAGAAGAGAAGTCTAAAGAGACTAAACATGTAATATATTACCCATTATCAGATGAAGGATTAGAAGTAGCTAATTATGATAATGGATCAGCATCATCGCTGATACATAGAGAGAAGAAGTTTAAAATAACCAATATTAATTCTGATAACATCATTAAAGCTGATAGTAGTAATCTTAGGGGTTATGCTAAAACCCTATATGATAGTATTATAGTATTAGTCTAAAATGTATGAGATTTTAAGATACGCAGAAGAAGATTTTGAGAAGCTATTTAAAAAGATTAATAATTTAGAAGATAAAGTTCTATATTGGAGTAATAGAACTAATAGACAAGTAACCGTAGATACAAAGTTCTTTTACAATAGAGAAGATGAAATATGGGAGGGAGAGTTTACAGTGAGTTATGAAAAAGAAATCTGATAAGATAATAAAAGATTTATCACTTAGGAATAATATACCAGTAAAAGATGTAGAGCAAATAGTTAATAGTCAGTTTTTATTTGTAAAGAATGTTATGGAGAGTGCTGTAAAAGATGAAGTAGAAACATTCAAAACTATTAAACTATTATCTTTTGGAAAGTTCCTAGCTAATGATAAAATGATAAACCATATAATTAAAAGTAAGAATGGAGATATTAGTAAATAGAGTTTTTAGAAATAGTGTTCAAGATCACGAAGATGTAATTAAAAAGAAGTGGTTGTATTTAAATGATATTGATTCAATAGAAGAGTCAGTAGAACATGAAGGATATACAACAATATATATTGGTAGTCAAGACATACTTGTAAACGAAGATATAAAGGAATTATATAAAAGATTTAAAACAATTAAAGAAGAGTTGATAGATGAAGCAAGAAACAGAGAACTCCTTGGATAGACCAGAAGGAGTAAAGCAACATGAAAATGGATATTGGTATAAGGAGTTACCAATGAGTGGTCTTGATGAACCATTAAAAATATTCAATACTATTAAACCTCAAAGGCTAGAAGGTGAAACGTATGTAGAATATAAAATTAGGAGAAAGTTCTTAGAACAAGAAGCTAAACAAAAGAAAATATTTTATGACCCAATAGCTGAAACAAATAAAGCTATACAAAAGGAATATGAAAAGATTTCTAAGATTGAAGACCCAATGGAGAAAATGAAAGCTATGCAAAAAGTAGATTATAGTTTAAGACCGTATGTAAAACAAAAAAATAAACAGTTATGATAAGAGAAGAATTACCAAAGAAATTAATGAAGAAAAACTTTTTAGTTAAAATCCCACCAATACAGGATGAAGAGTCAGACTTCCAAGATCCAGAAAAAGATCCTGAAAAGATAACAGTAGCTGCAGTAGCTGATGATTGTGAACTTGCTATTGGGGACGAAGTGATTATGCAGAATACAGCAAAAGATGAAATGGGGAATATAATCCGTAGAGGAGCTGAACCATTATTAGTATTAGAAATTGCAGGAGAACAATATGCTATGTTTAGAGAACTAGATGTAGAAGGAGTATGGTAATAATTAAATAAGGAGAAGAAGAATGTTTGGAGATCAGAGAAGTGTAATATCAAAACAAGAAGCTAGAGAGGAGTTACTGAAAGGTATAAACCTCCTAGCTGATACAGTTGCCTATACAATGGGACCTAAAGGAAGGAATGTAATTCTACAAAGACATTACAATCAATCTAGAGTCACTAAAGATGGAGTAACTGTAGCTAGTGAGTTCTTTTTAAAAGATCCTGTACAAGATATAGGGGCACAGCTTATTAAAGAAGCAGCACAAAAGACAGCTGATGAAGCTGGTGATGGAACAACAACAGCTACAGTAATAGCTAGAGAAATAATTAGAGAAGGTATTAAATACCTTAATATCAATCCAAAAGCAAATCCAATAGATTTAAATGAAGGTATTACATTTGCAGTTAATAAGATAGTAGAAGCTATTAAGAATAAATCACAACCTGTAAATATTGAAGATGACAGTTTATTGCATGTTGCTACTATTTCAGCTAATAATGATCCTAAACTAGGAGAACTTATAACTGAAGCAGTAAGAATGGTTGGTAAAGATGGACAGGTACTTATGGAGTATACAGAAAATCCAGAAAGTTATATTGAAACAATTAAAGGAGCTACATGGCAACAACCTATCATTAATGCTAATTTTATTGTAGCAGCTGATACTGAAGAGATAGTTTTAGATAATCCTCTTATTGTAGTATCTAACTTTAAATTATCTTCTGATAAAGAAGCATATGAAATAACTAAAGTAGCTCAGTCACAAAACAGACCTGTTCTTATTATTTGTGAGGAGCTTAGTAAATCAGCATTAGCTTTTTTATTAAAGAGTGTTAGAAGTGGTCATATTAAAGCTGCGGCAGTGTTACCACCTGGAATGTCTAATATGAGAACATTTCATTTAGAAGATCTTTCTGTAATCACAGGAGCATCATTTCAAGATTATAACAAAGGAGATACGCCTAAAAGTTTTAAATCTACTTTCTATGGTTCTGCTGAAAAGGTAATTGTAAATAGAAAGCAAACTGTTATTATAGGAGGAAAAGGAAATCCTGATGCTATTGAAAAGAGAAAGTTATCTATTAAGGAGAATATTAAGAATGCTCAGAAAGGTCTTGATGACAGACATAAAAATAGATATGCTCAAATGTTCGGTGGAATAGCTACTGTATATGTAGGTGGTGGTTCTGACATAGAAAGAAAAGAAAGAAAAGATAGAGTAGAAGATTCTATTCTGGCTACTCAATCTGCATTATCAGAGGGTATACTTCCTGGTGGAGGTTCTTTTTTATATGATCCTAAAGTAGGAATAAATTTAAGAGGATACGAACCTAATTCTAGAGAAGCATATTATCAGAAAGGAATGCAAATAGTACTTAGTGCTTGTACAGCTCCATATAAACAAATACTTGAAAATGCAGGTATATCTATGGAAAAAGATGGATATAGACTTCTTAATGTTAAAACTGGAGAGCAAGTAAAAGACCTTATAGAAGAAGGAATCATTGATCCAGCTAAAGTAACAAGATGTGCATTAGAAAATGCAGCATCTGTAGCAAAGATGATATTAACAACAGAAGGAGTTATATATTATACTGATGATCAACATATTCATGAATCTATTACAATGGATAGAGGAAACATGAAATAATGAAAAGCTGGAAAGATAAATTAGCAGAAATATACGATGGATGGAGAAATGTCGTATGGAAGAATGAGGAGGTGGAGAAGATAGCAAAAGAAAGAGCATCGATATGTGCTAAGTGTCCCTCTATGTATGGGACAATCTGCAGTGAATGCGGTTGTCCCTTACATGCTAAAACTAGAAGTATGATAGAAACTAATAAATGTCCACTAAATAAATGGGAATATTAAAAAAAGGAAAATACCTAGGTAAGTTTAAAGATGGTGAGATATATTACCATTCATTTAAACCAGAAGTAATAGGGGAAGAAGGAGTTGTTAAATATGTACGCATAGGAGACTATGACGAAGAATTTGCAACCGATAGACCTTATATGCTATCTGTATTAAATAAAGAAGAAGAAAAACTAATTAAATGAAACTATTTAAGATGGTCAACTACCAATTAGAGGTAGAAGAAGAAGTATGGGGATTATCACCATTTAGTAAAATACTAAAGAGAGATAAGTCTAAGAATAAAGATACAGCATTTAAAGAAGTATTATTCATATACTATTATAGTGATATTAAATCTGATTATTTAAGTATTACTACACCGAAAGAAAAAGCTGAGTCAATAAAAAAAGACATCTCTCTTCCAGAAAAATGGGAAATGGATAATGTTATAGAAGAAGCTATAGAACTATATAATAGACTATCATGTACAGTATCTGAAACTTTATATAAGTCAGCAATTAAATCTGCAAATGATATATCGGATTATTTAAATAATACAAATGCATTATTAAAGGAAAGAGATGATAGAGGTAAACCAGTATATCAACTTAATGCTATAACAGCTGGATTAAAATCTATACCTGGTATTATGAGAGATTTAAAAGCATCTTATACTGAACTATTAAAAGAACAAGAAGACTTAACAAATAAAAAGAAAGGTTCCAGAACATTCGGAATGTTTGAGGATGGACTTAACTAAATTAAATAAATATCAAACACCACTTACGGAAGAGCTAATTAACACTCTTCCCAAAGAAGTATATGCATCTATGATTGAATACATAGATACTGTAGACTTTATATCATGGCTTATACAACCTGCAGAAAAGAGAGGGTTTATTAAAGATAGACCTATGATGATGAGCAGGGGTATTGTTGATCCTAGAGGTAGAAAAGAAATTGATATAACTAAACCTCATATACTTGAGGACATGGATTACTTCAGAGAAAGAGCTATCTTCTTTGAAAAAAATGGAAGGTATACAAACATAATGCCTAATGGTAATCCTAAAAGTGAGTATGCAGAGTTTTGGAGAGAAGAAGTTAGGAGGTGGAAAGATGGTCATGTCAGAGATAGTGATGGAGAATGGATACCTGGAGAATTATATTTCTATTGGAACTATGCCCCTATATGGTTAACTGAAGAAGTAGGTGAGTCATTAACTCACGAAGAGTGGTTACAAAAAATAATGACTTATGATACAGATAAGTCAAAGAATAGTGATAGTAGTAATAATAAAACTAAAGGAGAGAGAAAAAGAAAGTTTCCAAAACCTTGGTTAGGAGATTACTTATTCTTTCACTATGTAGCACAAGGTAAAGATAGAGGACAACATGGGAAGTTACTTAAAACTAGGGGTGTTGGTTTCTCATTTAAAGCTGGTGCATGGAGTCCACGAAATATGTATGTATTTCCTGGTTCGGGTAATCCTAATTTCCATTTAGCTTCTGATAAAGGATTCTTATCAGGAGATAAAGGTATATGGGGTAAAGTATTAGATACATTAGATTGGATAGCTGAAAACACACCACTTCCTAGAATGAGACTAGTTGATGGTAAGAAAGCTATGGAAATCCAACTAGGATATGAGGATGAATATGGTACTCGTAAGGGTAACTTATCTTCAGTATATGGAATTTCATTAAAAGATAATCCTGACAAAGCAAGGGGTATAAGGGGTCCATTGATTCATTATGAAGAAGATGGATTGTTTCCTAACTTAGAAAAAGCTTGGGGTGTAAATAGAAAAGCAGTAGAGGATGGTGATGTATCATTCGGATATATGTTAGCAGGTGGAACAGGTGGTACAGAAGGAGCTTCTTTTGAAGGTTCTGAAAAACTATTCTATAATCCAGGTGCATTTAACATATATGGTATACCTAATGTATTTGATAAGAATACAAATGGTGGAACTAAATGTGGATTCTTTTGGGGAGCATATATGAATCGTAACAACTGTTATGATGAACAAAATGGTGAACCAGATGTAATAAAATCTCTTATTGAGATATTATGTAACAGACATAATATTAGAAAACATTCTACTGATCCAACAGCTATAACACAAGTTATGGCAGAGGAACCACTTATTCCACAGGAAGCAGTAATGCGTATTGAAGGGACTATATTTCCTGTAGCTGACCTTAAAGATTATTTATCTGATGTAGCACCTAATTTAAATTCATTTGTATCACAACATTATTGTGGTAGAATGATACATAAAGGAGATGGTTTTGATATAGATGTATTTGGGGATATTAGTCCAATAAGAGATTTCCCTATAAAAGATAACAAAAATAAAGAAGGTTGTGTAGAGATATTCCAAAAGCCATATAGAGACTCAGATGGTAAAGTGCCATTTGGTAGATATATAGCAGGATGTGATCCATATGATGATGATGAGTCACAGACAAACTCGTTAGGTTCCTTGTTTATAATGGATGTATTAACAAATCAAATAGTAGCAGAGTACACAGGTAGACCTAGAACTGCAGCAGAATTTTATGAAAACGTATATAGATTACTTAAATACTTTAATGCTATCTGTAATTATGAGAATGACAAAAAAGGTTTGTTTGCATACTTTGATAGAAAGAATGCTTTGTATTTATTGGCAGACAATCCTCAGATTCTAAAAGATATGGATATGATGCGTCCTAACTATTATGGTAACAAAGCAAAAGGTACAAACTCTGGTAAACAGATTAATAGATGGGCAAGAAGACTACAAGCAGATTGGTTACTAGAAGAAGCTTATTTCAATGATGTAGAAGAAGGAGAAGAAGAGGATCCAAATAAAGGAAGATTAAATCTACACACTATTAGAAGCATAGGGTATATCAGAGAGCTTATAGCCTGGAACATAGAGATAAATGCCGATAGGGTTTCTGCTATGGGTATGCTTATGATACTAAAAGAAGATAGAGCAAAAATAAGTATTAATATAATGGATAAGAAAAAAGATGCTATAACAAATGATAAATTTTGGGATAGTCATTTTAATAATTTTGGTAAAAAACTATTTTAGCTATAGTAGAGAATAAAAAATAACTAATAACTATATGCAACTACTAAGATTATCTCGTATAAAAAGAGATATTTGCATTTAAACCCATATTTAATGTCGTATAAACAATTTCCTGCACAAAAGAAAGCTATGTCAATGAAGACAAAAGCTTGGATGAAAGCCTGTATAGATGGTGCCGAAGCAATGGCAATCTATAGGGATGAAGGAATAAGGAAGTCATATAAGACAAAGAAAATTAATTATAACTTATACTCAGACATTCTTGATCAAGATGATGTCAAAAAGATTGTTGATCCATTAGGATTAGACAACTCTTACACTCCTGCTAAGATGCAGAACTATCCTATTATTAATCCAAAAGTTGATTTACTATGGGGTGAAGAAACTAAAAGAAGATTTGATTGGAGACTTAGAACTATTAATGATGATGCTATATCAGAAAAAGAAACTGATTTAAACGAACAGCTTACACAGTTAATAGTAGAACAAATGAAATCTGAAGCTACTAGTGAAGAAGACCTTCAGAAGAGATTATCAGAATTTGAACATTATAGAAATTATACTTACCAAGATAAAAGAGAAGAGGCTGGTACTTGGATACTAAAACATCTTTGGGAAGAACAGGGTATGAAAATGAAACTTGATAAAGGTTTCAAAGATGCTCTTATTGCAGGTGAAGAAATATATCAATGGGATATAGTTGCAGGACAACCTGTATTATTAAAACATAATCCTCTTAACGTACATACGGTACGTAGTGGAGAATCTCCTTATATAGAGGATGCTGAGATTATAGTAATTGATAGCTACTATGCTCCAGGTAAAATAATAGATGAATACAACGAATACTTAACTCCTAGTGAAATAGACCAAATTGAAAAAAGGTCTTTAAATTCTACAGGTTTAGGTGAAAGCTCTTATCCAGATGCAACAATGGATCGTAGAGATATGGTTGATAACACTATTGATACTGCTATATTTGAAACAAATCTTAATGAGCATTCTGCTCCATTTGATTCTAATGGTAATGTAAGAGTTACTAAAGTATATTGGAAATCAATGCGTAAGATGCAAAAGGTAAAGTATTATGATGAGTTTGGTGATGAACAATCAGAACTTATGCCTGAACAGTATGTTGTAGATAAAGACAAAGGTGAGGAGTCTAAAGTTATTTGGATTAGTGAATGGTGGGAAGGACATAAAATAGCTTCTGGTAATTTATCAGAAGATGGTATATATGTAAAGATGCAGGTTAGACCTGTACAATACAGAAGAATGGAAAACCCATCTCTTTGTTATCCTGGAATAATAGGTACAATATATAATACTAATGATAATGTAGCAATGTCATTCTATGACAGAATGAAGCCTTATCAATATATGTATAATGCATTAATGTATAATGTAGAATTAGCATTATCTACTAACTGGGGAAAAATACTTAAACTAGATGTTACTCAAGTTCCTGATGGATGGGATGTAGAGAAGTGGATGAGTTATGCTAAGTATTTAAAAATTGCCCCTATTGATCCATTTAAAGAAGGGAAGAAAGGTGCAGCATTAGGAAAGATAAGTGGAAACTTACAATCTAGTAATGCAAATCCTGTTATTGATATGTCTCAAGGTAATGCTATACAGCTTTACATTATGATGATGGAGCATATTAAACAAGAAGTTGGAGAAATAGTTGGTGTATCTAAAGCTAGAGAAGGTTCTATATCTCCTAGTTCTACATCTGGTAATGTACAAAGAGAGGTTGTTCAATCATCTCATATTACAGAATACTATTTTGCTGAACATGCTGACGTAAAGAAAAGAGTTTTAGCAACTGGATTAGAAACAGCTAAACTTGCTTGGGGAGAATCTAAAACTAAGAAGTTACAGTTTGTTACAAATGATATGGCAACAAAAATGATATCTGTGGATATGGAAGATATTCGTAGTATTGATTTTGATATGCATATTAGTAATTCTAGAGATGATCAAGAATTATTAGAGAATATGAAACAACTTGCTCACGCAGGAATACAAAATGATAAGATTACATTTAGTGAACTTATGGATATTTATAACTCTGATTCATTATCTGCAATTAGAAGAAAGATAGAAAAGGGTGAAGCTAACAAAACAGAAAGAGATCAGAAGCAGGCTGAACAAGCTGAAAGAATGCAGTCTGAACAAATACAAGCTGCAGCTCAAGAGAAAGAGAAAGAAAGAGCTCATGATTTTGATTTAGAAGTATTGAAAGGTCAAAATGCTGTTACATTAGAACAACTTAAAGCACAACTTAAAACTGTTGAAAAAGGTTTCGATGGAGATAAAGATGGAATCAGGGATGATGTAGAGATAGTTAAAACTCAGATGCAAAAAGATGCAGAATCTTTAGAGAATGAAAAAGCTCGTAATCATGAGGCATCAGAAAATGCAAAAGATAGGTATAATAAAAAAGAATTAGAAAGAATAAAGTTAAAAAACAAAGCTAAACCTAAATAGGCTATAGGAGATATTATAAATAATATATATAGCTATTTGAAGTATTGCTTTTATTAATAATAATTACGTAAAATTGTATAAGAGATGAAGAAAGGAGAAGACAGTCTATTCGGTGGGGTAAGTTTAGATGGTGGTAGTAAAGGTCCCGATGATGTTAAAAATGAGGTAGATGAATCATTTTTTACAGAAGAACCAACAGAAACTGGAGAAACTACAGAAGATCCTGTGGTAGAACCAACAGATACAGATACAGATGGGGGAACGCCTTCAGATGAACCAGGAGTAGATACTTCTGAATTTGAAAAAGATGTAGACACAATAAAGGATATTACTTCAAGTAGTGATCCCTCAGCAGACAATTCTTCTTCTCCGTTACAACTTGTAGCTTCAACTCTCCTTGCTGAGGGGCTCATTACTCTTGATGATGATGCTAAAGTTGAAAATGCAAAAGACCTTATAGAAGGTTGGAGAAAGAAAATGTCAGAAAGTGAATATTCAGATCTTACTGAATCACAGAAGACTTATCTTGATGGATTAAGAAATGGGATTCCTGAAGAAGATATAAAGCAAAACTTTACTAACATTAAAGCTTTAGATAGTCTTCCAGATGGTGCAATTGATGCAGATGAGAATTTGAGAAAAACATTAATCACTGAAAACTGGATAGCAAAAGGATTATCAAAAGAAGAAGCTGAGAAAATGACTTCTAGAAGTATTGACTTAGGTGAAGATATAGATGATGCTAAATCAGCATTTACTTCTTTAAGAGAGATAGAGACTAATAGAGTAGCTAAAGAATTAGAATCTATTAAGAAACAAAAAGAAGAAGATGATAAAAAGAATGCTGAAAAGTTATCAGCGTTAAAAGAAAATATTTTAAACAAGGAAGAATTTATTCCTAACATTAAAATAAACTCTACAACTAAAGAAAAGATATTTAACAATATGACTAAGGTTGTAGGTTATGATAATAAAGGTAATGGTATAAATGCTCTTACTCAAGCTAGATTAAAAGATCCGGAAAAGTTTGAGATGATGGAATCATATTTTTATACTATAACAAAAGGATTTACAGATTTTAGTAAATTAACTAATTCAGCTAAAACATCAGCTGTTGAAGAATTAGATAGTAAATTAAAAAGTAATCAATCTGGTGGTGGAATACCAAAAGAAATACGAAGTTCATCAGCTAATGGATTAGCTGCAGCTTTAAAAAATTATAAAAGTTAAAAAATTACAAACTCAATAAATAAATAAATAATGGCAAAAATAAGTGAATTACAAATGACAGATGCAACTTCTTGGAAGGGGTTGACAACTGAGAATCACTTGGGAGCTATCTGGGCATTAAGTCCACAGAAAGCTAACGATATTGTTACTAAAATTCAACAAAACTATTTTGGTAATGATATAGATTCAATTTTAAATAAATTCCCTGTGAAGGAATTTGAAGATGATAGGGATTATTACTGGGAACTAGAATCTCAATTAATTGATAACTTACCTGTAGTAGAAGTACGAGTAGATGGTACAGCTGTTACTGCAGCATCTCAAGCTGGTATTGGGTTCTCTGAATTTGATATGGTATTCCCTAAAGATTGGTTTTCAAATAGAGAACTTATCGTAGGTGAGCAAAATGAATTATATCCAATTAGAATTAAATCTAATGGTAGATCTGAGGGTGTTAATACAGTATATACTTGTGAATTAATGACAGGTACTGCTACTGATTTCATTCCTTTTGAAGAAATTTCAGGTGGTCAATTATTCTCTAGAGAATTTGCTCCAGTTGAAAGAACAATGTCTGAAGGTGGTAGACAAATTAAACACAAGTCTCATATCACTATGAGAAATGCATTCTCTCAAATTAGAATTGAGAAAGCTACTCCAGGTAACTTATCAGGAAAGAAAATGGGAACATTTATCTTAGATGATAAAGGGAATAAGCATAGAATGTGGCAACAGTATGAGTCTTTCATGTTTGACATGGAGTTCAGACAAGATATTAGCAGATTGTTAATGTTTGGAACTTCTAACAGAACTGAGAATGGTGATTACATGCAAAAAGGTGAATCAGGATATTCTATCGTACAAGGTTCAGGATTAAGAGAGCAGTGTGAAGCTTCTAATACAACTTTATACACTACTTTTGATATCAACTCTTTATCTAAAAGACTTTTAGATTTATCTGAAGGTAAATTAGGATATGATGAAAGAAACTTTGTAGCTTCTACAGGTGAACGTGGTGCATTCCAATTTCATCAAGCTTTAGAAGATCACTCTCAATTATTTACTCCTTCAAGAGAAACTATGAGAATTGGTGCAGCATCTGCTGACTATGCTAACAAAGGTATGTCATATGGTGGACAGTTTGTTGAATATATTGGACCTAACATGACTAAGTTTAACTTATCAGTTGATTCTATTTATGACAACAGACATAGAAACAAAGTTGCTCATCCAGATGGTGGTGTTACTGAATCATACAGATATGATATCTATGATATAGGAACAACTAATGGTGAAGCAAACATTAGAAAAGTAAAACCTGCAGGTATGGATATTATCCATAAATACATTCCAGGTTTACGTAATCCTTTCTCTCCAGATGGTGAAATTGCACCAATGGGAACTGCTAAGGATGCATGGGAAGAGCATAAATTCTACTGTGGTGGAGTTATGGTAACTGACCCAACTAAAACTGCTCACTTTATCTATAACGGATAATCAAGCATAAACTAAAAAGGTAGCTCCTTCGGGAGTTACCCTTTTATATTTTTAATAATTAATTTTTGGAGAAATGGAAGAAGAAAACAAAAATGAAACTGTAAACACAGTTGAAAGAAAAGAAGTAAAAAAAGAATTTACACTACCTAATAAAAAAGTAACTGTTAGATTAGTAGACAGAGCAAGAGGTGTAGTGAAAGATAAAGATCATGTTATGTATAACATGTTACCAGGAACAGATTTTGAAGTCTGCCCTAAACACATTAAAGGGACATCTAATATAGATTGTCCTCTTAATAAAGAGGAAATAGAGTTCTTTGAAAGTAAAGTAAAGTCTGGGATGACATTTGAGGTAGGTGATTTATCTCCTTATGCTCCCAAGGCAAGTAATTTTTGGTATAGTAAAAGAGCTAAGATTCTTTTAACCAATAGAGACTTAGAATTAGATTTATCTAAAGCTATTGATTATTTAAAGTATAAAATACTATTAAGTAATACTAATATTGTAGCTCCTAGTGCAGCTGATGAATTTAAAAAGAAAAGTTATGTATTTGTTATTACATCTGATGATGAACAACAAAAGAAAACTATCTCTAAAGGTGATGAAAAGAAAAGAGCTTGGAAGATTGCTACTAGATTAGAAGATGACATAGAAGGAATGATTGATTACCTTAATGTAATTGGTAAAAGAGTATCAGAAAATTCTAAGAGATCTTTCTTAATATCAGAAATTGATAAACAAGTAGAATCTAATATTAAGGAGTTCTTGAGTACATTAGAAGATCCTCAGTATGAAACAAAAGTATTATTAACTAAATCATTACAAAATAAATCTGTAATTAGAGATGGACATAAATACTTTTTAGCTAGTGGTGATGAATTAGTTATGAGAGGTGATCTTAATAACTTATCAGGAGCACTTAACTTCTTAGAAGCTGATGAGAATCAAGATATAAGATTAATGTTAGAAGCTAAACTAATAAAAAATAAATAATAAATGAATGCTAATGAAATGTCATATGAGTTTGATGTCATCTACGATAAAGTAGCTAGTGCAGAAAGTCCAGGATATACAGATAAGGAAAAGTCTATATTCTTGAGTAAAGCACAAGAGGTACTTATTAAGAGATATCAACCTGCTGAGTTTACTGAACGTAGACGAAGAGACTTTGCTAATATAACAAAGACTGTTGACATTACTTCTGCTTCTACTACTCAAGATACAGGAAAACCTAATGGAACAAGATATGACTTACCTACGGATTTTATGTATGCTGAATCAGAAGAAGCTACTATCACAAGTTCTAATAGTTGTTTTAATAACACTAGAATACCTGTGGATGTTAAAAGAGAAGCTGAGTATACAACTCAAATTAAAAACCCATTCAAAAAACCTATGGTAAATGGAGGAATCCATGACTGTGCTTGGAGAATGGATTACAATGATAATACAAATGGTATTAAAAGAGTAGATCTTATAACAGATGGAACTTTTAGTATTGGTACTTATCATTTAACATATGCTAAAAAACCTGTAGATATTGTTCCCTTTACTGGGGACAATACTACTACAGCTCAAGTAGATTGTGAATTAAATGATACCATTCATAGAGAGCTTGTAGAAGTAGCAGTAAGGATAGCTTCTGGAGTAACAACTCCTCAAGAGTATCAAATTAAATTAAACGAAGAAAAAATTAATAATTAAAGACAATGGCAAATATAGATGTAGCTAAAAAAAGAGCTAAAGACCTTATAAACATAAAAAACACTGATGATTCAATGCCTTTACATGGTATTCATTTAAAAGAATCTATAGTAAACCCGTTAACAGATGGAACTTCTGATAATATGAAAGTATCAGCTTTAAGTGCAGATACTATAAATGAAACTACTGCAGGTAATGGTGTAGTTGTGGATGGCGTGACTATAAAAGATGGTGCGGTAACAAGTACTGGAGTTAATTCTGCTGTAGGTGGAACAACTATCTCCACTAATGTAGTTGAATATACTACTGAAGTAACATTGTCTACTACAGAAATTGTAGGAACAAGTGCTGGTAGTTTAGGTCATGCAGGTGGGGCAATATTAGTTCCAGCGGCTGGAGCAGGAACAGCATTACAATTTGTAAATGCAGTATTAGTTTATGACTATGCTACAGCAGCTTATACAGGAGGTGCAGGAGATAATTTAGTTGTAAATATAGGTTCTGGAGGAGCACAGGTTCCTGTTTCAGGAGCTATAGCAACTACTGATTTAATTACTAAAGCAGGAGACACTGTTATTAATCTTAGTTCATTAACTAATGATTATGTAATGGCAGTAAATTCTCCTATAAATATGACAGCTACTGAGGTAACTCAACCAGGTACTGCAGCAGGAGAAATTAGAGTTAAGGTGACACATAGAGTTGTAACACTAGGCTTATAAAATAAGTAAACAAAGTAAATTATATATATTAATTAAAACAATAATAAAATGGCAAATTTTAGTCAAAATGATCATCAGATGATCTTAGTTGGAAAGGATGTAGCAATTACTGCTTCTCCGGGATCACCAAATGGATTAGCTGATGGGGAAATAAGATGTTTCACACCAGGTGGTACAGTAATAGCAGAAGGAACAATAGCTAACGATGAGTTCGTAGTAGTATTAGGTAGAGGTTCTAATGATACTCCATTGGTTTCTCCAAAAATTAAAAAAGACTGGGTAAAGAGAATCTCTAAAAAAGATTACACTGCACCTACAGCTCAATTAGATTATGTTGGTTATAATGGAACTAGCGGATCTATCGTAACAAATAACAATACAGTATATAGAGCAAGTATTGCTTTAGAAGAAAGTCCAACAACTAATCATGGTGGTGTATACATAAAAGATATGGTGTATTCATCTGATTCTTCTGCTACTCAAGCTGAGATAGCTATAGGTTTAGCTGGATCTGGTGTTGGTAACTTCAGCAGAGAATATGATAAATCTATATCATTCAAAGCAATTTGTAACTCAGCAGTTACAGCTGCTAATGATTTTGTTAATAACATAACTGTTGTTAATGGATCAAAAGTAGTTAGTGTTGCAACTGCTATTACATGGGGTGCTGGAGCAACAACTTTAGCTATTGGAGATTTCGTAAGAATGGGATCTAATGGTGCTGGTACAGCATTAACTGATGATGTTTATAAGGTTACTGCAGTAGATACAACAAACTTAAATTTCACAGTGGATAGACCAGTACAAATTACAAGTCAAGTTTTAACTGCTGCAAGTTCAGATGCTGAAGTAATTGCTGCCGCTACAGGAGCCGCTGCAGACTGGGGTGTTTCTTTAACAGGATTAACTTTAGATTTCAAATTAGGTAAAATTGATAACGCTGTTGCAAAATGGAATTTATCTTTAGATGCTGACTCTTTTGGAGCAACTACTTTGACTAACTCTACTACTGCAACTCCAGGATCTGGAAGTTATAACCAAGTAGCTGAATTAGAGCATTTCTTAAATGGTAACAATGGTGAGAACTTCAGAACTGGAGAACCTAACATTTATAGCTATACTAAAATGGCTCAATCTTCTGAAACTTATGACTTAATTGTTATTGAGTTTGAGAAAGGTAGAACTGATAGTTTAGGTTATGTAAATAGTCCACAATCTCTTATAATTGCAGTACCTGCAGCTGATACAAACGGTGCTTGGTACGAAGGTTCTTCTGGAACAGCTGATGATACAACTGATGTATTAGAAGATTTATTAGAGGGTGTACCAGCGTACACTACTCAAAATAACTTTGATGGTTCAGCTTTAACTACAGATGATCTAATTGCTGGATAGTAAATAGTTTTTAACAAAACCATAAAAGGGGAGAGTGTAAGCTTGGCTTCCTCTCCTTTTTTTTTAATTAATAAAACTATTTAACTCATGGCTATAGCACCAACATTATCAGCTTGTTTCAAAGAAAACAATACCTTATTACAGATTACAGATACTACAGGAGCTTATTCTGCAGGTAATACAGGTGGATATGGTTCACCTAATGATGCTAGTACAGATATTACTTCTGCTACTATACTCATTACTTTTCCTGATCTAACTACTCAAACAGTAGATGTAACTACAGAGATTAATGCTCAAGTAGTAACAGGTAACTATGTATTTACAGATATTACACCTACCAGCACTGCTGATGGAGTGTATTCCTTTTTATATACAGTAGTGTCTCCATCAGGAACAGTTACTACAACATTACATAAACTTTTTTTAGGTAAAGTTAGATGCTGTTTAGATAAATTAGCTAAAGACTTACCAGATAAGTTATGTAGTGAATGTGATACGAATGCTTTTATAGATAGACTTTTGTTTGCAGAAGGATTATATAAAGGCTTATTAAGCTTAGGAGGATGCTACAACTTAGCAGGAATAAGCAAATTATTAACCAAACTTCAAGCTCTTTGTGACTTTGAAGATTGTAATTGTTAAAAAAATATGTGTGATACTTGTCAATCATGTAGTTGTGATAACGTAACCTTACCAGTAGTGACTGGACCTACAGGGGCAACAGGAGCCACAGGCTCTGCTGGCTCTAATGGGACTGACGGAGTTGCAGTACTACATAACGATACAACTCAAAGTACAACTAGTTCAACTAGTATAGCATTGTTCTCATCAACAAAAGCCTATACTATGCCTTCTAATACTTTGAGCACAAATGGTAGTAAGATTATTCTTACTGCTACCTTTAGTACAACTGGAGCAGGAGTAGATGGTATTTCTAATGCCTATATTTATTTAGCAGGTTCTAGCTTTACATCAAAGCTTCCACCTTACCAAATAAATCATAACTCTTCTGACTTACAGTTTTATTTAAAGATTAGATTAGAAATTACCAGAGAAAGTACTACTACGTTAGCTATTGTCTCTGACAGTTATATATGCACTAGCGATGGTGCAACTTTAGATCACTATCATTTTCAAGAAGATGAAACAGTTGCTGATGTTTCAGCAAACTCTCTTTTAATAGAATGTAGAGGTAAAACAGGAGGTACTATTACTACTTTTAACTGTGACCAATTAACTATTGACCACTTAATAAAATAATAACTTATGGCAAATAATTTTAATACAAGTACTATAGTTCCTGTAGCAGGAGGCGGTACTTATGCAGTAGATATAGATAGTGGAGTACAACATGTAGTTATTAGACCTGCAGGAGCTATTACGTTATCTGCAGATGTTAGTGTAACTGTAAGTGGTACACCTCGACTAAATCAATATATTAAATTCATGTATGCTGGTACTATTACTAGTAATACAACTTCAGGGTTTACTGTAAACATTTTTGGTACAGCTCTTACAGATAACCAAGCTTTATATGAAGCAGAAATAAGAGCTATCTACAATGGTTCTGCATGGGAAATGCATATCTGTTCAGATGAACAGGCAGGTAATGTCCCTATAGATGGAGGTACTATTGGAGCAGGTACAATACCTGGTTCAGCTTTAGCAGATGATGCAGTAGGGCTTACTCAAATGGCAGACATTACTAGGGGTAGTTTAATTGTAGGAGAAGCATCAGATGCACCTACTTACTTAGATGTTTCAGGAAGTGCTAAAATACTAATGGGTGACGGTACAGACTTAACCTCAGTAGCAATGTCAGGAGATGTGACTATTAACTCTTCAGGAGTTACAGAAATAGGAGCAGGAAAAATAACTGATGCAATGTTAGCAAATACTCCTCAAAGTTATTCTGTTGCCAATGTTACTATTACGTCTGCCCAGATATTGGCAGGATGTACAACAGTAGGTGGTACGGCTATTTCAGTAATACCAGCTCAAGGGACAAATAAACTAATAGAAGTTATTAGTTGTACAGGATATGCTAATTACAGTACAGCAGCTTATGCTGCAGGAGGAGTAATAGAACTTACAATGGGTGATGGTGGAACTACGATAGCTTCAGCTTCAGCAGCATTATTAACTACTGCTGCAGTAGGAACTGAACAATTTGCTTTAGATACTCCATTATTAACTTCTGGATTAAATACTGCAATTTTCTTTGATAATGCGACTGCAACATTTACTACTGGAGGATATGATTTAAGATTAAGTATTATTTATAGAGTAATAGATTTTAGCTAATTATGGCAGATATGACTTCAGCTTGTGTGCTCAAGCATAGACAATTATTAACATGCAGAAGAGGTACTCTTGCAGTAACTATTTCTGATAAATTATCAATAGGTTCAGATGCATCCTGCTGGATACATAAAGCAAAACTTGTAGATTTAATGATGCAAGCTATATGCTCTTATGATGCAGATGCTACTTTGAACTGTTTAACTAATGCACAAGTATGTAAACTAATTAATAGTTGTTACAGCTTGTTACCTAAAGAATGTTAAAATGGGAAATAATAGAAAACCAGGAAATAAAAATATAATTAAAAGTAACTTAAAGACTTCTGATAGAATATCTTTAATTTACAATGATGAAGAGGTAGAAATGTCTTTAGTAGATTTTAATACTTATCTAAATTCAAGTGATAATAAAGGGTATGCAGTATATTCAGCATTATTAACTCAATCAGGTATAGGTGCTCCTACTACCAAGATATTGGAAAATACTTTAGGAGGAACTCCAACTTTCGGGTATACATCAGATGGGACATATACAATTACTTTGACAGGAGCTTTTACTGCAGATAAAACATTTATCCTTATGGGGAATGTTGATCCATTTACTGTAGTAAGTGCTGTTAGAACAGATGCTGATACATTAACTATAAAAACGTATAATACAGGAGCAGGTTCATTAGCTAATGCTAAAATGACAGATACTCCTATTGAAATAAGAGTTTATAATTAAAAATAAATAATAATGGCAAAAACAGATACAGAGACAACTAACAAAAGGTTGCAAGAACTAATGAGTAAATCCCTAACAGGAGCTTTGCCTTTAGTTATAACAGATACAAATGCTAATACAGGAATAAATGCTTATGCAATTTACGCTATCTCTGATGCTACATTTACAACTTTAAATGTAATAGCTGAAGGAGATGACCTATCTACTCAGACTTTAAGTGCTGGACATATTTGGTACGTACCTATTAACGGTACTGTAACATTAGCAGGTGGAGCAGTAATAGTATACCAACACGAAGTATCAGGTAATTAATAACTAAACAAGTAGAGAATGTTTGGATTAGGATTAGGACAAGTTAGCATGGGTTCTGGAGGAGGCTCTGGAATAGCATATCAAAGACCTTTATTAACAGGGCAAACTGCATCATACAGAACGGGTGATGACGCGTGGCAATTAGCTAATAATACTTACGATTATACTCCTCCTGCATATCCTGTTAGTTATGCTCAATTAGATACATTTACCACACTAATTAGTAATAATGCTTTTGGTAATAAAAACAGATTTACTGATGAAAATGGGTTACAAGTTTACGGCAGCACTTATATCATAGACCATTTAACAGGTTTAGGATGGAGTACATCAAGAACATATGGAAATTGGAATGATGCTATAGACACTGCTGCTGCATATTTAGGAGGCACATCAGGATATTCTGATTATAGGACTCCTAATACTGCTGAAATGGAAAGTATTTTTAAAGGAGATAGTGCAGGATTAAACTATGCTCCTTTTAGTACATTTTGGGTTACAAGTGCAAATTATTACCATAGTTCAACAACTAACACCAGAGTTGCAACAGAAAACTATAAAAGTAATAGAGATGATAGAGGATTAGCCCAGTTAAAAACATCTGGAGCTTACGGTTGTAGAGTTAGAAATCATTACACATAAATAAGATGAAAGCAAAAGGAATAATAAAAATAACAGAGGAATTAACTTTAACTAATCCTTCAGCAGAAGTTGAAGGTATTAGATATAGTTGGAATGGAGATAATAAGATTTATTTTGAGTTTATCTTTACAGAAGATAATAGTTCTTTAAGAAATTCTAGAACATTTGAAATTACTAATACAGGTGGAGGATATTTATCTGGAGAAGATATTTGGAATAAACTAATAGAAATTCCAGCATTAAAGAAATTTGATACTGTAGAAAATAAAACTTGGATTCAAAAATTTATTGGATTCTTTAAATAATATTAACTATGTTTCCTTACTTAGGATTAGGTTTAAATAGATATAGAGGAAGCATCTCTGATGGTGTTTTTAATAATCATTCTTTATTATTAGATGGCTCTGCTGAATTTATAGATGCGGATAATGTGTTAACTCCTTTATCTTCTACTACACAAGGTACTATTATAGTTAGAATTAACGTATTAGCACTGTCAGGTAATCACTCTATTGTAACTTTCGGGGACACTAATGCAAGTGAAGATATATTTTTCTTTATCAATTCTTCTGGTCAATTAAATGCTTTGGCAAGAACTGGTGGTTTTGCAGACTGGCAATTAAGAACTGATGAAGCTGTAATAATTACTGATACTTGGATAACTGTTGGATTAACACAAGACGGAACTAGCCCTAAATTATGGATAGATGGTGCTGAAGCTGCTTCAACATTTGTAGTACAGTCTGATAAAACAACCTGGTTTAATGATTTGTCTGGGCTAGATAACGGTAGAATAGGTGCTCATAATAAAAATAGTGCTGGAAACATCTTTCTTCTTAATGCTTATATAGGGGATACTATATTTACAAGTGATGCTAAGAATGCAGCAACTATGTTAGACATACATAACGGAGGTGTAGCTAAAGATGAAAGTGGATTATCTAACCTAGTTGGCTACTATAGAATGGGGGATGCTGCAGGAGATAATTGGAATAGTGATGCGGCTAATGAATGGACATTTAAAAATAGTGGTTCAAGCTTAGACATAACTACTTCAGGATGTGAAGAAGCAGATGTTGTAGAAAATGTACCTTTTAATCAAATAAGTGCCTCTTCTGTATTTGAAAACAGTATTACATATACTCCAGGAACATATTATAATATAAAGAGTACAACAAGTCAATTTTCATTCACGACAACTGCAACTACATTCTCTATAAAAGGAGAGCCTGTTGGAACTAGAGATGATATAGCAATTCTAATAAACGGGGTTTATAGTCAAACTGTAGCTATTACAGAAGGTGTTTGGTCTAAAGTGACTGTTGCTGGTGGTAGTAAAGTTGTAACATTAGTAGAACCTAGGGTATCAGGAACTGCTTTCTCAACTTGTACTTTATCAGGATTACAGGTAGACCCTTCATTATATACTAGAACTAATCCATCTAATGTAGCTGAAAGGTTTGTATTCCTAGGTGATTCTATTGCACAAGGTGCTTTAGGTACAAATGAATTTACTGATGGGTATGCTCAACTATTTAAATATACTGATAGTAAAAATGTTAGTATAATAGGATACGCAGGGGCAGCTTTAAAACAATTGGCTGAAGCTTCTTTAGATAGAGCTGAAACAGTTAGTTGGGTTACAGACGCATTCAGTGATACTACAACTACAAAGAAATTAGTAATTGGATTATCTACTAATGATCACGACTTAGGAAGAACTGCCGCTAACATAACAACTTGGGGAGGAGATTTATTGGACGATATAAATACTGCTGATTCAAGTATACAAATATTCGTATTAGGACCAACAACTAAATCTACAGAGGATTCTCTATTAGACGATTATAGAACTGCTCTTAGTGATTTATGTACAGCAAGAGCTTATTGTACTTATATAGAACTTAAAACAGTATTAACATACCCAGGGGCTGACTTTGGGGATACAATTCACCCTAGTACAGCAGGACATGTAAAAATACATGACTTTATTGATGGGACAATATTATAAAAGATGCAACAACAAATAAACAAACTATCAGAACAAATAGCTGAGATAGAGAAACATCAGATTAATCAGAGTAAAGACATCACTATTATAAAACATGCTATAACTGGTAGTGACTTAAACCCTAATGGGGTAATAGAAAGGTTAGATAAGTTAGAAAGCTTTGCTTCAAAAGCTAAGAAGCATGGATATATAGTAGCAGGAATATTAATAGCATTCTCAGCATTAAAAGCAGGATGGGATAATATAATTGACTGGATAACTCATATAGTATAATGGGAAATAAAAGTGAAATAGTAAATAACTTTTTAAATACTCTTCAAGGTAAGATTATTGGTGCAATATGTGGTATACTAGTTTTAACATTAGTAACCAAATATGAAGCTATAGTAGAGACTTTTGACAAAGGAACTGTTATTGAAAGACAAGAAGAAACTAAATCTGACATTATGGAGATAATGAGTCAGGAAGCATTTTTTGACAGTTTAATGGTAACTAAGCCTATGGTAAAATATAGAGCTAAACAAACAGTTATATTAACTAAACAGATGCTTAATAGTAAAGATTCTAACAGAGTAAAGTTTTCAGCTAGATTATCCCAAGCTACAGGAATGACTTTAGAAGCGTTAGTGGATACATTAGCTGTTATGGTTAATGAAAGAAGAATACACAAAATGCCTTTACAGAGATGGAAAGAGCAGGATTTAATATTATTAATAAAGAGGCACTCATATAGAGCACCTACAGAGTTTAATTAATTATGAAAATAGAAGTAAAAAGATTTGCAGATAATGGAGACACCACATTGGGAATCCTTTACATCAATGGGGTATTTGAATGCTTCACAGTTGAGGATGAGGAAAGAGACATTAAAAAGAAAGGGGAGACTAGAGTTCCTAATGGTACTTATAAAGTGGATATAAGAAACTCAGGAGGTTTTCATACTAGATATAAAGCTAAATATGGTAGTATGCATAAAGGAATGTTATGTATATATAATGAAAAAAATTGGATACTAAAGAATGATGGAATGGTATTTCAGTATATCTTGATTCATACAGGAAATACAGATGAACATACGGCAGGATGTTTACTAGTAAATGATGCTGTAAGTGGTAAAACCTTTACAGGAAGTTCTAGTAGAGATGCTTATAAAAATATGTATCCTAAAATAATAAAGGCTTTAGAAAACAACGAAACAGTAACAATTACGTATACTGATATAGAAACAGGTAAATAATTATAAAGATGACAAATACAGTAAAGAAAGTAACAAGCAATTACATGAAGCCTACTCCAAAGAAATGGAGAAAATTAGGTGATGCATTATTAGGAATGAGTTTATTCATAACAGGTACTGCAGTATATAATGATGTAGATTGGTTAGTATATACCTCAGCAGCTATTGGTGTGATAGGTAAGTTTTTAACTAATTTCTTTTCAGAAGAATAAATGGATTTAAGGAGTACATATAGAAATGCTTATGCATTGCTTTTAACAATGATAGTTATAATACTATTATCTGCTAGGGCATGTTCTCCTGGAGGATTCTTTGGTGGTACTGCTGTGGTAGGAAAAGATTCTACTTATGTTAAGACTGTTGAGGTATTTAAGAATGTGATTGACACAACTTATACTGACAGTATTATAACATGGTATCATCAACATCCTATACAAGTGCCTGAGTATATTTATAGAAATAGACCTGACGGTACAGATACAGACTTTTCTGATATAATAGATATGATTAATGAATTAGATTCTATTAATGATAGTACAGAGATATTTACTTATGGAGCTAAGGATAGTGTGCTTAACTATATGATATATGTAAGAAGTAGAGTTAAACCTGTAAGTGTATGGTTGGAATATGATGTTCCTTCACTTACTATAAAGGACTCTACTTATCAAAAAGATTCTACTCATACTAAAGAAGAGATTAAAGTCTCTGAAAAAGTAAGAGTAAACCAAGTTTACTTAGGATCAGAAGCTATAGTATATCCTAGTTTCAAAGGTGGTTTTGTATCTGCAGACTTTATAAGTAATAAGGGATGGCAAGTAGAAGCTGGGGTAGGCTATGGTGATTTTGGAAATGGTGTAGTACCTATGGGAAAGATAGGTTTTAAAAAATTAATTAGTTTTAGAAAAAAGAAATGAGTACATTTACACAGTTTAATCCAGGTACTGTCTTAGAAATAAGACAAATCCACAATAAGGCTCAGGCAACTGAGAATAAAATTTATTGGGGTAGAGCTGCAGATGGTTCTGTACATAAATATAGAGGTACTCACGAAGGTAGATTAAAAGATGAAACTGAATTAATACAAGCTGAAGATGATATACTTGTTAATGATGCAGGTATTAAATCTAATAAAGGTGAAATAGATAACAATGCAGAAGACATAAAAGCTTTAGATGAAAAGAAAGCTGATAAGTGTTATGCACTTGCAATGAGTATTATATTATGAATAAAATAATATTAGATAAGGAAAAATATACGTTTGATGCTTCAGCTCAAACTATTACTTTTACAGAGGTAATACCTTTACAACATATATTGTTAGTTACTAATATTACTGATAATACTATTATATACAACTTTGCTTGTGATGGATTTGGGGGAACTATCTCTTCTTTAGTACTAACTTTAGAGTATGATACTACTTCAATGAGTGATTCAGATGAATTATCTATCATAGTTTATACAGAAGAGTTAGCTACAGATACTGAACAAACAAAGTTATTAGAAGCTATTTCATTACAGACTCAGTGCTTAAATGAAATATTAAATGAAATAAAAATGTCTAATGTTTTTATAAAAGCATTAGCTTAAATTAATTAATATGAGTGAAATGAAGATAAAAGATGGTAGCGGTAAAAATAAACTTGCTATTGTAGATAGTACCCAGAGGCTTTATACAAGGTCTGTATCTGAAGATGAATGGAAAGAAGCTACTATTAATGGTGACCATTATGCAGTAACATCTGGAGCTATTACTTTAACTAGTGCTAACCTTAGTGCAATGTTATACTTTAAAAACAATGAAGAGGAAGACTTACTTATTGATAGAATAGTCTTTAATTCAGATGATTCTACTGGAGGAACAGTAGACCAATTTGTTTTTACTATGGTAAAAAACCCTGATGGTCTTGGTTCTGGTAGTGGTAATGATGCTACCATTGTTAATACAAACTTTGCTTCTCCTAAGACATTAGATATTATTAGTGAAAAAGGACAAGAAGCTGCTACTGTAACTAATGGTACTACAATAGCAGGATGGAGAATTGAAAATCCTACTAGAATGAGAGTTGTTAATGTTAGACTTATTATGCCAAAAGGTTCAAGTATAGCTTTTACAGTTACACCACCAGCTAGTAATACCTCTATGGTAGCTGTTGTTGCGTGTAATGTTCACAAAATAAAAACATTATAATATGGCTTTAGAATTTGAAATAGTTGACGGTACAGGAGTAAATGGTTCTGCAAAAGTTAATGATAAAAATGAATTACAGGTAAGGGCTACCAACCATCCTATACAGCACGTTATCTCAGAAAGAGATGGGCAGGCTTATCAAGTGGTGGGGGACTTTGCTTCAGTAAATAATAGTACTCATACTATATTACACTTAAAGAATACTAGTACTACTAAGAATATGTACATTACTTATATTAGAGTACAAACAGTAGATTTAGCAGGTGGTACTACTTTACCTTCAGCTAATACTTATTGGCAAGTAGGAACAGGGACCACATATAGTTCTGGGGGTACTGCAGTTACACCAGTAAATGTAAACTTTTCTAGTGCTAACCAAGCTTCCGCTACTGCTTATGATAACAATCCCACATTAGGAGGGAGTTTTACTGAGACAGATAGATACTATGTACAGTCAGAGGCTGATGCTGTAACCTATAGAAAAGAAGCTGTAATGATATTAGGACCTAATGACACTATAGATGTTAGATTAATTAGTGACCACACATCAGGGACTGCTTACGCTAGAATAAGTTTCTTTTATGAAAATGCTGATGATTAATAAATAATTATGCCAACTAGAGTTAAAATACAAGGAGGTACATCTCATAAACCTGCAGATGTAAAAAATACTAAAGAGTTTGGTAACGGGCTTAAAGTATTTACATATACTGGTGAAAGACTATATGACAGAAGTGCTTTCTTCACTAATGAGACATACGGTTCTGATATGAACCAAGATGCTTCTACAGGAGGTACTCCAGATAGAGTTCATAATGGTATTGATACTATATTATGGACAGCTTCTGCAATTGCAGGTACTTGGACTTTTAATGACCCTGCTCAAGCACATATTAGTGCCCAAAGTATTGGTGCTACAGCCACCGTTAATAACGATGTTGCTCAAATAGCTAAAGGCTCTAATTTAACTATAGCTAACTATGTATCTTTGACTGGCTGGATATATATTACAGGATGGAGTACTTCAGGTACAAAGCAAGTTAATGTGGTAGGATGGGATACAGGTACTGCAGCAGCAGTAAGTAGTTCAGTTAATATTGGTAACTATGTTGATACTACAACCCTAAATACTTGGCAAAAATTTACTATTCCTTTTGCAGACTTTGGATTCACTTCGACTACATTAGATGCAATTAGAATTACTACAGTGGATATAGGAGCAGGACCCCCTCCTAATTACTATTTAGATGACATACAGTTTGAACAAACAGGAGGTTCTATTATATATGAAGCAGGACCACAGCCAGGAGAAGTATGGGAGGTTAATAACATCAATGTGGTATTTGCCGATGCTTATGCTGGTACTGTTACTAATGGAACTATGCCTAGCATACCTTATGATGGTTTTTTAGGAGTATCTACTTTAACTAGTGGAATAGTATTTAAAGTAACTCAAGGAGGACAGAGTTTAGGTAGTTCTACTTATACTGATTTTATAGATATAATGTCAATGGCTGAAAGAGTAAGCTATCAATCAGGAAGTGATGGTACAAATACTTGGTTAAGGGTTGATATAGAATACCCACACCATTTTAGATTGGAAGGAAAGAATAGAGATAAATTAGAAGTAACAATTAACGATGATTTGACGGGATTATTACACTTTAGGTCTAATGTTAATTACTCTAAATTTATTGATATAGAATAAAAAGTTGCTAAAAAATTTGGAAGTAATAAATAACTTTCGTATGTTTGCTAAGATTTTGATTTTAAACATGTTTTTAGAGAGTCTAGGCAAATATTCCAAATAGGGACCTAGACTCTTTTTTTATTAACCAATAAATATATTATGAGTAGAGAAGACTTAATAAATAAATTTTTAAATAATAGAAGTTATTTAAAAAATGGTGCTAATTATTTAGCTTCCATATGGAATGTGGATCCTAATGAAGTAAGGATAGCTAGAAAGAAAACTAAATTAATATTACTAGAAAAAGAAGTTGATGAAGATTCAGATAAAGAATTTAGAAGAATGTTCTTTGATATTGAAACTAGTTATAATGTAATAGCTGATTTCTCTTGTGGGTATAATAAATCAATTGGACCTCATCAAATATTAAGAGAAAGAGGTATAATATGTATCTGTTGGAAATGGGAAGGAGAAGATAAAGTTCATTATCTTAAATGGGATGACAACCAATGTGATAAAAAGATGCTTATTGAATTTACTAAAGAACTTGAAAAAGCAGATGAAGCTATAGGTCATAATGGAGATAAATTTGATTTAAGATGGTTAAGAGGAAGAGCTATAATACATCAAGTGCCTTTTCCAACTTATGTTAAGTCACTAGATACATTGAAAAAAGTTAGATCAGCAGGATACTTTAATTCTAATAAGTTAGATTACTTAGCTAAGATCTTATTAGGATATGGTAAAGTAGATACTGGGGGATTTCAATTATGGGTAGACATCTGTGAAAAGAAATGTAAAACTGCCATGCATAAAATGATTACTTATTGTAAGAATGATGTAGTAATATTAGAGGAAGTATTTGAAAAACTTAGTCCTTACATTACACATAATACACATGTAGGTGCGGCAAAAGGAAATAATAAGCATAGCTGTAAAGCTTGCGGAAGTGATAACATATCATTTAAAAAGAATGTATTTACTCAAACAGGTAACATACAGAAATTAGTAGAATGTACAGATTGTGGAACAGATTTCAAATTATCTAATGCTGTCTGGAAGAAATATTTAAAAAGTTAAATAGATGACTGAAAATGAAGCAGTATTTAATATACTAAGCAAAATAAAACCTTATCTAGAAGATGATAGTGATATCTCTCCTAGAGAGGTTTCTTTTAAATTAGCTAACCAAAGAGCCTTGCTTCTTAGGAATGAGCTAAATAGAAATAGAAGTATTGATCCAGATATCATCCAAGATTTAGGATGTGTGGCTATGGAATTAGCTGACCCTGCAGAGTGTTGTGATGTATCAACTGGATGTAAGGTTCTTAGAACTGTTTTAGAGATACCTACAACAATTGAACTTTATAATGATATAACACTAACTAGAATTGGACCAGTAGATAAAACTAAGAAAGAGTTCAGTAGAACAACTCTAAGCGGTGCAAAATGGGTGGGTAATGGAAAGTATACAAAAAATGAGATATACGCTTACACGGCAAATAACAGGGTTTATTTAGTGTCTAATACTGACAACCATAAGTTCATAGAGAATATTAACATTAGGGGAGTATTTGAAAATCCTGCGGATGTAATACCTTTTACAAACTGTTCAACTGGTTCTAGTTGTTATTCTGCTGATGATAAATATCCATTAAAAGCTTGGATGTATAATTACATTGAAGGACAAGTAGTAAAAGAATATGTTCAACTATATAATCTACCTGCTGATATATTAAATGATGGTGGAGATAATACTGTAACTAAACAAAGCTAATGGCTGTTAGAAGTAAAAATAGAGGTATATACAAATCAGACTATGGTATAATAGATATGTATAGACATTACAGAAATACTCAAAAAAATAAAGGTATTGAGCCTGTAGACATATCTACTTATAGAAAAATTATTAAATCATATAATATACAAATATGTGATTATATAGTTAAGGAGTCTGGAGAATTAAGACTACCACATAGATTAGGGTATTTAAGAATACGGAAGTTTAAAACTAAGTTAAAGCTTGATCATAATGGTCAGCTTATTACTAGACATTTACAACCCAATTGGAAAGCTACCAATAAGCTATGGGAAGAAAATGAAAATGCTAAAAAAGAAAAGAAAATAGTTTGGCATACAAATAAACATACCAATGGTTATTATTATAAATGGTACTGGGATAAAAGAGCTTGTAACATTACTAATCATACTGTATACTCTTTAGTGATGAGTAGAGATAATAAAAGAAATATAGCTCGTACTATTAATGAAAATGAAAATATAGATTATTATGAATAATGGCAAATACATAAAAATGGACAGAGTTATTGAAAACGTATATAGAGATTACGGGTTTGATAACTTAGATTGGATACATTGTGTAGAATGGATTGGCGAGTGCTTAGATTTAATAGGTGCTCCTTTGACGTATATAAAGAAAGCTACAGATGGTAATGAAAAGTTAGGTCATCAATCACCTGTTGTAATAGAAGATAATAGAGGTAAGATACCTTGTGATTTACACCAAGTTATTCAGATATTCAAAAAAGAAAATGGATATTATCATCCAATGAGAACATCTACTGATACTACTCATATATCATATTTTTGTAATGGTAAATCTTCTGATATAAATAGAGATAGTGAATATACTTATACTTTAAATGATAATTTTATATTTACAAATTTTGATGAAGGTGAATTAGTTATAGAATATATGGCTAATCCAACAGATGAAAATGGTTATCCTATGATACCTGACAACATTAAATATATTAAAGCTTGTCAAGCTTATATAGGAGATAAGATATTATTCAAAAAAGAAATTAAAGGTGTAGATATTAAACCTAGAGTAGTATTAAAGATTGAGCAAGATTTAGCTTGGTACACAGGTGCAGCAGATGCATCAGCTAGAATACCTACTATAGATGAAATGGAAAGTTGGAAAAATAACTTTATGAAATTAATACCTAATGTTAATTCACATGCTGGAGCATTCAGAAGTGATGGACAAATGGAAAGAAGGTTTAATGCATCTAACACTAATGGTAATAATAACAATAGAAGATAATGGCTAAAAAGAAGTATACATTTATTGGAGGTATGGATCAGGACACCTCTAAGTCTAAAAGAGGTGATACTAAATACTATAAAGGTACCAACATCAAAGTTCTTACTGAAGAAGGGTTGTCTTCTGGTAACATTGAGAATGAAGATGGTAACTTATTATCTTTTGACCTACCTGATACTTTAGGATTCTGGAAGATTAGATTTGATAATCCTGAAAATCCTGATTATGGAAAATTATCTATTACTTATAATTCTACTATATATAGCACAGGAAATGTTAATAGTATAGAGGATTTATATGCAGCTATGCTTACAGCTTTATCTAATTTAGCTACTACTGACTATAAGTTAATTAGAAATGGAGAGTTTATATATTTAATCCCATTAACTTCTGCTATATCTACTATAGTAGGAGATACTACTGTAGGTAATGATGGATTAAGTACTAACACAGGAACTTATGAGGTAGAACCTCAAACTGATTTAAGGATAATAGGATGGACTACTCTTAGAGATGAAGTAATAGTATTTTCTACTAATGAAACATCAGCGACTCCAAATTCTGCAGGACAGATATGGAAGTTTAGTTATGATCCTATAACAAAGATAATTAATAACATAGGTGCTAACAGTACTCTGACCTTAGCTGATCATCTTATTTATAATAATAAGTTGAATTTCTCTACTCATTGGCATATAGGTACAGAGGCTGTTGGTCACTATGAAAACTCAAAGACTGGAAGAGTTTATTGGACTGACGAATACAATAACCTGAGAACTATCAATGCTTTGGACCCAAACCTATTAGGTTTTTCTCCTGGCGACCTTGATATTAATTCTCAGCTTGATATGAGCATTCCTATATTAGACCGTGTGTCTTCAAATGGTTCATTACCAGATGGAGCCACGGTTCAATATTCATATAGACTATTTAATGTTGGTGGAGGAAGTACAGTTTTCTCACCTGTAACTAATCCTATTCCTTTAGGGAAATTTGACCCTACATCTAACTCTGCAGGTAATAGACCTTTTGAAGCGGATGGGGATACAACATCTTCAGGAAATAAATCTGTTACATATAATATAAGTAACATTGATACTTCTTATAATTACATTGAGCATATTGCTATTGTAAGAGTTGGAAGTGCTACAAGCATATATAAATTTGATGAAGAGGCAGTTCCTTCTGATGGTAATCTAGAAGTTACACATACTGATAAAGGAGATGATATTCCTATCACCCCTGAAGAATTTGCATTCTTAACTAGGACATTTAAGAGATGTAAGACTATTACTATAAAAGATAAAAGACTTATAGCTGCTAACTTAGATACTTTAGATACTACTGTTGATGGATGGGATTCAAGAGCTTATAGATTTAATAGCTCTTATCTAGCATTACTGAATGATAAAGAATTAAGTTCTATTACTCTAGATAACTCAGGAGCTAATACTCCTGCGTATGCTTCAGTACCAGAAGAACATGATGTTATTAATCCTTATAATAAAGAACCTCATTTAGCTAGTGATGGTAATCCCAATACAGTTAATCAATATAAGTTTCAAGAAGATGGGGTTACTTTAGGTGGTAGTGGACTAAATGTATCTTATAAATTTGTGACTGAGGAAGTGTCTTTAAAAGCTACTGTATCAGGTGCAGGTAGTTCTGGGTATTCAGTTGATGGTAACTATAATACAATACATTATAATAGATTTAATGCAGCTCCATATAATAATTCTGGATATGTTTCATTAAATGGAGAAGATAGAGTTGCTCCAGGAGAATATCAAAGTTTCTTATCCCCTGCAATGGTTAATACTTTTAAAGGATATGCTAGAGGTGAAACTTACAGAATGGGAATAGTATTCTATGACCTTACAGGAAATCCTTATAATGTTAAATGGATAGGAGATATTAAAGTACCTGAAGCTACAGAAAAAGTAAGTGGTAATTATCCTTATAGTGTAACAGGAGATAATATATCTGATAGTAATTTATATGACGGAAACTATCCTATCAAAGGAAAATCTATTGGAGTAGAATTTACTGTTGATGTATCTGATTTATTAGGTAAAGTATCTGGATATGAAATTGTTAGAGTAGAAAGAAAAACTCAAGATAGAAGTAGATTAGGTACTGGTATTATGACTAACTTTGGTTTAACTAATGGTACTTATGGTGGAAGAAGAAGTTTTGCAAAAACAGGTGGTATTTATGCATCAAATAAAATTCCATTATTATATACAGCAACAGGTTTCCAAGATACTGACCAAATAAATGTAGCTTCAACAGGAACTAAAGCAACTGCTATAATAAATGATGCTCCCGTATTTTTTAATACTGGTGGATTAAGAACAATGGCAATCATATCTCCTAATAGCATACTAAGAAGGGATAGTGGATATTCTTATAAGTCTGGAGACACTGTAAGAACTCTTGGATTCTATAGAGATATGTATGAAGCAGGTACGTTGTACCAGAAAAGAAATGCTAATGATTTTAATGGAGATGCTGACAAACTTGTAGCAGGATATAATATTCTAGGAAGAGCTTGGAATACTTCTGATGCTTGTCAAGAATCCAGAGAAATAACTCAAGAGGAGCAAATGGGAATGGCTGATGTGATTAGTTCAGGATGGAATGGACCTGCTGGATTAGGTGTAACTCATTTTGCTAACTGCTCTCCTGCTACTACAGGAGAGGATGATCCTGCTGGTGTAGGAGGACAAAAACAAGTTATAGATATTAATGATAGGTTTGAGTATTACTCTGCAAGTAATTCATTAGCACCTTGGATTTCAAGCAGTAATCCACTACAAACAATTGCTAATGCAGGAGCTTATACTCCTAAAGCAGATACTACTCCAATTAACTCTTATTGGTGGAGAGAAATTAGTTATGATAGAACCTTAGCTAATCAATATGGTGGTGATACCTACGAAGCTAGATCAGGAAATGAATATATTTCTACAGGTACTTATGAACAATTAAAAGAATATTATAATAGTTCTAGAACTATAACAGCTTATGGAGGTGATGTATTTGTTACTATGTTCCATTATCAGTTTTATGAAACTAATTATACTAGTTTAAATAAAGGTAACTTCGGTGTTAATGATTATAAGTATCACTTAGGATTTGCAATGCCTTGTGAATCTCCTATTAACTGTGATTACTTAGACTCAGGACACTATGCAGATAAATCTGATACTGATTGGTTGAAAGGTTCTAATAGTTGTAGTGATAGTAGTAACGGTAGTACTTGTGTAGGAGAAGCTGTATACTCTTTAGGAGACCATTATAGATATGATAATAATGTAAAGAAAATATTTTATCCGCCTGACTTTATAGATAATCTAGTAGAAGAACATCCCCATAGAATATGGGCATCTGAAACTAAATTAGATGGTGAATTATTAGATAGTTGGAGAGTATGGTTAGTTAATAACTATACAGAAGTAGAGGGACAATATGGTGAGATTAATAAAATTACTACTATTAAGGATAGATTTTTATTCTATCAAGACAGAGCATTTGGTACAGCATCTATTAATGATAGATCTGTAATTAATGATGAAAATGGTGTAGCTTTAACAGTAGGTAGTGGTGGTATATTAGATGACTACGGATACATATCAAGAAACACAGGTACTAAACATAAATTCTCAGTGGTTCCTAGTGGAGCTGCTGTACATCACTTTGATGGAATATTAAAGAAATGGATGCAGTACACTGGAGGGGCAATGCCTCTTAGTGATATTAAAGGATTGCATTCTCATTTCTTAGGATACAATAGTTCTCTATTAAGTAGTGATAGAATATTAAATGGTGCAGGTATACACGGTGTATTTGATAGAGTTAGAAATAAAGTTTACATGACATTCTTAGGAGCTAAACAAGTTATTCAGGCTGGTGGAGATATATCATTAGATAGTGTAGAAAACTTCACTATATGCTTTAATGAAGCTATACAAGCTTATGAAAGCTTCTCAAGTTGTGTACCATCATTATGGTTAGAAACAGATGGTAAGTTACTTACTGTTGCTAGACAAGATGAAACTAGTTCTGTTATTCTACCTGGTGGTGATGCTGATTTATCATTTGTAGATCCAAGAAATAAAGGATACCTACATTATGAAGGTGAGAAGAATAATTACTATGGTATAGTATATCCTTCTACTTTAGAGATCATACTTAATCCTGCTCAAGATTTATCAACTGTATTTGATTCAATAGAATATAAAGGTGAAATGTTTATAAATGATATAGACCAATCAACATTAACATTAGATACCATTCAAGCAGTTAATGATCATCAGGATTCTGGAGTAATCAATTTAACAGTTGGAAACAATGTAATAAGAAAACTTAGAAGCTGGAGAACTAATATACCTAGGGATACGTATACTAATAGCCCTAGGATGCGTGATTACTTTATTAAATTAGTACTTACTCATACTCCTGATAATAATGAAAGAATGGTATTACATGATATAATACTTAATTTTAGACCATCACCTAACTAAATTGGTGAATGAATATAACTATATTAATTAATAACAATACTTAAAAATATTTGTAAGTGTGCGTAACCTACAGTATTTTTGTAAATTAACTCAATAAACATGGCAAAGAAAAATAAAAATCAAATAGATACTTCAGGGTACGCTAACAAGGTGAAAAATTCTAGAAAAGGAGTTAGACCAAATGATGATGGAAGCCATTCCACAGTATTAATGAGTAGTTCAGATAACTATGCTTTCCCTACATTGTTTCAAGATAAACAAGGTAACTGGAAACAATATGATCATAAAGACTGGAGAAAAGCTATGGAACATGCTAAATCTGTAGGAGAATTATATGAATTTAATAATCCTGATGAGGCTAATTCTTTTGCTGAAGGTAGTTGGAAAGAGGAAAGACCTCGTCCAATTAATCCAGGTATGTATGCTATAGGAGGAGATTTAGCATCTAAGTTAAACCCTAATAAATATGTAATTGGAGGTCGATTACATGTTCCGCAGGGAGGTTATCAAGGAGTTCAGGGTGCTCCTTTAGCTGGAGCTGGTTCAGGGAGTGGAGGTCCTGGAGTAGGAGCTTATGCTGCTGGAGCTAATATGGCATTAGACATGATCCCTTCAGATGCGGGAAAGACTACTATAAATGCACAAGGGGTAGCACAACAAGAAGGGTTAGATACAGGAGATTATATGAAAGGAATAGGACAAGGTGCTGCTAGTGGAGCTGCAACTGGAGCTGCATTCGGACCTTGGGGTGCTGCTATTGGAGGGGTTGTTGGAGGAGTAGGGGGATTCTTTTCTTCTAAATCTCAAGATAATGCTATCGATGCTAATAATGCTGCTCAGAAACAACAACAGGCTCAAATGGCTAATGGAGGAGAGCTTACTCAATATAATGGTAACACTCATGCTAATGGTGGTATACCAATTGGACAAGGTGCTGAAGTTGAGGATAAAGAAACAAGATGGGAAGATTATATTTTTAGTGAAAGATTAAAAATCCCAGGGAAGAAATATAGTTTTGCTGATGCTTCTAAAAAGATAGAAGCTAAATATAGTAAAAGAAAAAATGACTCTTACGATAAAAAAGCTAAGGAAAGAGAGATGAAATCTCTTATGGCTATGCAAGAATCTGAAAGAGAAAGAATGGATTTAGACCATCAGAATAAAATGAAAGAGACTTTTGCAGCAGGTGGTGATATGAAATATCCTGATGGTGGAGAACTTCCAATTAACCCTGATGGAACTTCAAATATTAACCCTTTAAGTTGGAATCAAGTTGCTGCTACTCCTAATGCAGCTCCCAATGCCCCAATGGTTCAGGGAAGTCAACCAGGTACACCAACTCAATTAAATGAGAAAGATGTAGCAGCAGCTTATGCTGCTCAAGGTAACACTTCTCCTACTTCTATAGGAATGTCAGGAAACTATGGAAATGATATAAATGTTACTCCTCAGGATACAGTAACTGCTACTGATATTCAAAGTGGTCAAATAGGAAACTATGCTCCTACTGCAGGAATGGCTCAAATTCAAAAATGGGGAAATCAAGTAACTAAAAATATTCCAGATAGACAAGGTATAGATGGTAATGTTATTCCTGGAGGAATACAAGTACCTTCTGCTATGGCAAATAGACGAGCTGAAAATAATAAATATTTAAGCATGTTTCAAAAGAATACTATACAAAGAGCTGCTGATGCTTATGCTGCTCAAGGAGAAGGGTATGAAGCTTATAAAGGTTTTGTTCCTGGACAACCTCTTCCTGATGACGTAGCATTATCTCCAGAACAGTTAGCTGCATTGTATTCAGATAAACCTGAAAAATTAGGAAAGTATCATAATTTAATGGAAGAGCAGTTTGCTATAAATGATATTTTAGGAATATCTAACGATGGATTTTTTGGTCCAAAAGAATTAGCAAGAGAAGGTGAAGGATTGAAATATAAAGTAAGAGAGCAAATGTGGGGACCTAGACATGCTAATTATGATTGGAGTAATCCAGAACGACAAGTGAATTATGCTAAAGATAGAGTAACTAATCCAGGAGTTAGAGCTTATGGTGGAGAAATCAATCCTTCTACCGGAAGAGTAATGGCTGAGTATGGATTAACTCCAGAACAATTATTATTAGCATCCCGAGCTGCTAGTGCTAAAAATGAATCTACACCACAGCAATTTGCAAATTTAAATAATCTTTCTATCAATGTTCCTAATCAACAAGGGTTTGGTACAAGTGAAGGAGGGTTTGGTGAAATGGGACAGGGATTTCAATCAGGATTAAATATTCCAAATATAGCATCACAAATTAATAATAATACTAATGGTGAGTTAGCCAATGAAAATGATTATAATGTAGGTGTTCCAGAAAAGAAAGATACAGGACTAAGAGACTTAGGAGTGTTATTAGGACAGAACTTAGGTAACATTAATAATATAATACAAGGAGCTAAAGGTGCAGAACAAGTTGAATTAGGAAGTATTAATCCTGCTAAAGTGAGTTATAAGGCAGCCATAGCTAATGCTAATAGTGCATATGACTCTGCAGCTAATATTGCTAGAGAAAACATTAGAAAGAATGCTACAAGTTCTGGACAAGCATTAAGTAACCTTATTGCTCAGAATACTTCTCTTACTAAAGATAGAGCTGCACAAATAGCATCTATAAATGAAAGACAGCAAAATACAAATGCTCAAGCACAAGCTCAAGCTGATCAAACAAACTTACAGATGAGAGCTAGAGAAGAGGACCTTAATCAAAGAGGTGACGCTGCTTCACAACAAGCAATGGCTGCAGGACTTACTGGAATAGGTTCATCAATAGCTGGTTTTAATAAAGATGCTAAGGCTAATAAAATGCAAGATCAATACATTCAGAATCTACTTAATACAGGTCAATACGCAATAGACCCTAAGACTAAGCAGATTATATTTCTAGGAAACAAAACAGTTTAATATGGCAATATCAAGATACTACGGAGCAAAACCTCAAGAGTATGTTTCTCAATTCGTACCTGAGAATTTAGCTCTAATGCAAAATGCTTTAAATCAAAGACAACAATCTGCAGATAAAACTGCGGATGAAATGGGTTTATATGAAGATGCTTTACTTAATGAAAAAGCATTAAAAAAATATGACACAGAGCAATTAGAAAATATACGTTCAGAGTTAGAAGATTTTACTAGTTCTATGAGTAAAAAAGATTTATCTCTTCCTCAAAATGCAAGAGAAGTATCTGCATATATGAAAAAGCTTAATAATGATCCTAGACTTCAGAAGATTAGACAAGGTGTAGCCTCAAAAGATAAGTATGATAAAATAATAGAGGAATATAAAAAAGATGGAAAGGGATTAAAATATGCTTATGAGAATGATGAATTTATTAGATCATTCACAGATTACATGAATCAAGAAGGAGATGATAAAAAGTTTGCAATTGACTTCATAGGTGGAAAAGAAACAATACAAGCAGGAGTTGATATGTATGCTGATAAAGAAAAACACTTTAAAAATATAAGTGCTTCAGGAAGAGAGACTCTTGATAAGATATCAGATGGAGATATTACTAGATATTTTAAAGAAGGAGCTACAGGAAAATCTTATGATAAAATATTAGAAGTAGCTAACTCTGAATTTGATGATTATCAAAGATCTCCTGGTGGACAACAAATGTTAAGATGGATTGATACTTATAAACCTGATTTAAAAACTAATGAAGAGAAATCTTTGTATATGTTTAAAGACTTCTTAGAGACAGGAAAGAAACAAGTAGGAATGAAGTATACTACTAATAAAGATGTTGCTCTTAATCAATTAGCTAAAGAAAGAGAAACAAAGCAAGCAGAGAAAGCATATGCTCTTACTCAGAAAGGTAAGACACAAGGGTATTTCGGAGAATATAATAACATAGATGATTTTAATAGTAAAATAAGATCATTAAAAAATTCAAAAAACCCAGCAGATATTAAACAAGCTGAATACATGGAAGCTCAGAAAGAGTACATGCAAGGTGAGTTTGCTAAAACATTAACTGGTAAAGATAAGTTAATGGCTGAAGTTACCTCTGATCAGATTATTAAAATGCCACAAGTACTACCTCAGCTACTAAAAGAACTAAGTATAGCTGCTCAAACAAGAGCTGAAGAATATACACACTTTGGTAATCCAAAAAATGCCACTCCATTCAGAATGCTGGCTGAATATGATGTTGATAATGCATCTCCAGAACTCCAAAAGAGAATGATGGAGACATATAAGAAACATTTTGATATTGAGAAGTATGCTAAAAAAGCATATGCTAAATTAATTGATGTAGACATAGATGATTACAATGAGAAAAGAGATAGTTATATAACAAAAGGTGAGATATTTGAATCTACAGATATCATACTAGGAGCTTCATCAGGTAGTAATTCTACTAGAACTAATGTAGCTAATCAATTACAAACTTCTCTGAACAATATAAATTATAATATATTACAAGGTGATGCAGAGATGGATTTGTCAACCATTGCTCCTAATATAAATAAAGAATCCATACATTTAACTAGAGGTGTAAATGGAATGGAATTAGCATTTACTTATAAAGATGTAGATGGTATTGATCAAACTACTATTGTTCAACCAAAAGGAATGGGTGAATATTACCAAGCAACTACAGATGACTTATATAGAAATTTATCTGGAGGAGATGATGAATTATACAAAGAATTAAGAGATATTCACATAACAGCATCGTTAAAACCTGTTACTAAGAATAGCACATTATCTCAAAAAGAAGATGTTATAAATAAGGCATTAGAATTAACTTCCATTAATACTGGAAATGAGCTTATTGTAAATAAAATATCTGATAAATTAAATAATAAATATAAGAACTATTCAAATATAAATATTATAAGATCAGAAAATGGGGTAGAGTTAGTAGGAACTAAATGGGATGTTGATGGTAACACTGCTAGTATAGTTCTATCTAAAGGAGAGGATGTTCCAGAATTACTTTACGATATAATTAATAAAAAATATTAAATGGCTAAAGATTTATTGAATCAAGATGGATTAGATCCTAATTCAGATTATACTAGTTTTGCAAGAAAAAGACTAGAAAAGAAAAGAAGACTATCTCCTAAATATTCAAATCTTCAATCTACAGAAAAATTAGGATTAGATCACTTATCAGATTACGAAGATTACTTAGATTTATCTAAAACAAATGTTTATACACAGGATGTAAATAAACTAAGAGCTCAAGGACAAGGTGGTTTAGAACAAGCATTTAATGCAGTTGTAGGAGGTATAGGAATGGGTTTAGCTACTGCCGTAGAAGACTTGTCTTATATAGCAGATTTTGATAACCATGTCAAAGCTATGCAAGGATTAGACACTAACGAGAAGAACTGGTTAGCTGAAACAATGGGTGGACTAAAAGAGAATATTCGTGAGGGTATGCCTATATACAGAGAGAATCCTTCTGAAGTTTTTGATTGGTCTGACCCAGCATTCTACTGGGATTCAATGAGAGGTATTATAGATAGTGCCGTAGGTTTTGGTTTACCTGGAGGAGTAGTTTCAAAAGGAGTAAGTGCAGTAGGTAAAGGGGTACTTGCTATGTCAAAGGCTGTGAAAAATACTAAGAAAGCTTCAAATTTCATAGAGGGTAGTAAGAATGCAAAAAGATTTGATACCTATATGTCAAGTCTAATTAAGAATCAACCAGTAATGCAAGGAGCTAATTCTTTAGGTGCAGGTTATGTTCAGAACTATGCTGAAGGAAAGATTATGGCTCTTGAAACATATGATGAAACTGAAAAAGAATTATTAGAATTAAGAGAACTAGGAGAGTTAAATTTATCAGATGATGAAATAAAAAAGGTTGCTGGAGATGCAGCTGATAGAATGCTATTATATAATAAAGCTTTCATACTTACTGATGCATTTGGACTACATGGTCTAATGAAAGGTGTAGGAACTACTCGTAATATTATTAAACAAAGAGGGTTTAAAAATAGATTTAAAAACTTTAAAGATAATATAACTGGTTTAAATTCTGATAACCTTATAGTACAAGGTGCTAAAGAATCTGTAGAAGAGATTGGTCAGAGTTCATTACAAAAAGAAAGTTCATATAGAGCTAAAAAAGATGCTGGAGTAGATGTATCTGGATATGACGAAGATGTATTAGCTAGACTAGCAGACTTTGCCTCTAGAGATGAGGCATTACTTGAGGGTATGATGGGATTCTTTGGTGGTGGACCTCAACGTATATTATCAGAAGCTATGTCTGGAAGATATACAAAATCAGGTAGAGAGGCTTATGATAAATCATTCAGTGATCAACAAGTTGCTATTGCAGAAAGTGCTTCATTTGTAGAAGGTACTAGTGAAAATTTTATAAAGAAAAAAGAACTCGCAGCTAAATATGAAGCTAAAGGAGAGACTGAATTAGCTAGAGCTGTAGAATATTCTACATTTGCTGCAGAGGCAATTAAACATTTTGCTAATGGTACTACAGGAGTGTTTGAAGAAGACTTACAGAGAATTGCTAGTGGAGAGGTTACAGAAGAAGAGAAGGCTGCTTGGGGAGATAACCATCAGAAAAAAGCACAATTATTTTTAGATGAATTATCAAATTTAGAAAAGGAATGGATTAGAAATTCTAATAGGGGTAATGTTAGTCAAGTTGTAAGTAACTATGCAATGAAAGAGACTAACTCAAAAATAATAAAATCCTTTGAGAATAAAAGAGCTCAAGCATTAGAAAATTTACAAGAGGTTATAAATGATATTACTAAGGCTTATAAACCAACAATTAAAGATGAATCTGGAAAAGTTACTCCTTTTACATTTGATATTGAAAATTTAAAATCTAACCCATATAAAGGTAAAGGTTTAAAGAGTGCATCTGCTCAATATAATATGATGCTTAATCGTATTAAAGATAATTCAGATTATAAAGAATATTTAGATTTAGATAATAAATTAAATAATAATTTTTATGATCCAGCAAGTGGTAAGGTTAGACCTGGATTATATAAAAGAAAAGAAAAATTAAATAATGAGTATAATAAATCTAAAACTCCTGAAGCAGAAAAAGAATTTATAAAAAAACAACAAGAGTTATCTAAAAATGCAGCTAAAGCAATGGATGATGCTGCAAAAGAAGCAACAGTTCAAGAAGATTTAGTAAGTAAAGGTAATAAGTATACTGATAAAAATGGTTCAGAATGGATAGTAGATGATATAACAGAGGATGGAAAATATAAAATAAAAAAAGCTGTTAATCCTAAATCTACAACATTATTAACTCAAGAGCAATTTGACAATAAGTTTAAAAATGAAAGTGGTCAATACTCAACTAAGGTATCAAAAGAAAAGGCTGAGAAATATAAAACAGAAAAGGCTACTACTAAACAACAAAGGAAAGATAAAGAACCTTCAACTTCTGCAAAAACAAGTGAAGAAAAAAAGGTTAATAAAACTCCAGGTGATCCAAAAGAAATATTTAACTATGGTGTTACAAATAAAGAGAAGGATACTGGAGATGATGCTACTGCAAAATTAGTAGATGAGAATAGATTTAAAAGTAGAAATCCACTATCTTTAGCGTGGTTATCATCTAGTAATAGAGAGGAAAGTGAAAAAGGAAATACTGGAAATATAGATATTACAGATTATTTAGAACAAAAAAATATAGATGTAGTAGGTAAAAAGGTTACTATAGAAGTTGGTTTGCCAGATGTTAAAGATACTGAATCTGATTATTATAAAGAACAATTAGATTTATATAATAGTTTTCAAAATAGAAATGAACTATCTGAAGAAGATAAAAAAGAATTATTAGAAAAACTTATACATAACGGAACTATTTCTGTAACTTTGTTAGATGAGAATGGTAAGCCTATTGAAAAAGAAGGTACTCCAATTAAGTTATTTTTACATACTCCTACATTCATAAAGGGTGATAGTGATTATAAAAATTCAATGACATCTAATAGAAAAGATATATTAGAAAGATTAATGAAAGGTGAAGTTGTAACAAGTGAAGTTGTAGATAAATCAAATGGTAGTATACAAAATGGAAATACTTTAAATCCTATTCAAAATATTCTTTTTGATACTGATAATAAAGATATAAGTCTTTCTGTTAGACACTCTAATGGTAACTTTGCAGTAGGTATGGATGAAGATGGGAATTTAACATATGACGATGATTTAGGTTTATATGAAAGCTCATCATCCCCAAAAGGAGCAATATTTGCTAAGGTTAAAACAGCTAATGGTGAATCGTTTCCATTAAGATTATTTGTAGATAATATAAATAAGTATGAAGCTGAACTTATATATATGATATATAATAAGATCATAGGTGGAACTAACCCTTCATTACAACTTAGCAATGAAAAACTATCCGATATAGTTGATTATTTAAATACAGTAAAAGAAACAGCTACAAGTAGAGAGGATAAAGCAGCAGTAAATAGAGTTACTGAAATATTAGGATTATTACCAAATAAAAAAGATTCTTCATTAGTAGACTTGTTAAACTTTTTAGTATATGAAGGTAAACCTGAAGATGGTAATACTAAGAACCCAACTAAATACCCATTATACTCTGAGAACTTTAAAGTACATTTTGGTAAAATGTCAATGGGTAAAAAACATACTCCAGTAGTTAAAGAACAATTTATTAATTGGTTACTTGAAAATAAGATTAGGAATGTTGATTTTAAAAGAATAAATGATATAAAATATAAAAATCATTTATTAAATAACAATATGTTAAAATCAAATGCAATAATTGGAGATGAAGGTCCTGTATTTGCACAACCTACTATCACTATTAAACAAACTAATTCTTCAAGTACATCAGGAAAGTTTAATAAAAACACAGGTCAGATGAATCCAGGTAAAGAGTTTTTTGAAAGTGAGGGAACAACAGTTGAAGAATTTGGTGGAGCTACTGATAAGACTGATTTAGATGTAATTAAAAATGAATTAACTTCAAATCCAAAAGGACTAAGGTTGGTAGAAACTGAAGATTCTAGATACTATTTAGATAAAGATGGTAATAGATATTTAGGAATGTCTAATATTGTAAATAAATCTGATTTTAAAGATGACGAAGGTAGATACAGTGGAGCTTCTCCAATTGGAAAAACTATTGATAGAATATTAAGAGATTTCTTTTCTGGTAAAAAAATAACATATACAGATAATATAAAAGAAAGATTGAGTAAAAAAGCTTTTGATGAGTTGATTACAACAATTACTAATTTCAAAAATACTTTCAAAGATGAAAATGGAAGTTTAGATCATATAGAATTTTTAACAGAAGGTCTTTTTATATCTAACTATAATATAAAAGCTGAACAAAAAGATATTGATAATGCTGTGTCTTCAGAGAAAGATAGAAAAAAATCTTATGGATTAGCTACAGAATTAGATATGGTAATAATAAATAGGAAAACAGGTGCTGTTGATTTAGTAGATTTTAAAACAGTACGATTGGATCCTAATAATAAATATTCAAATACTGTAAGTAAAAAAATAAATAAATCTTGGAATGGTAAACTTTCAGATAAAGAGGGATATTCCAAACAACAAAATGCAAGTAGAGAAATTTTAAAATTAAATACAGGTATTAAATTTGACTCTATGAGTTTACTTCCTATACAAGTTTGGTATCCAGATTTTGGACAAAAAACATTAATGGCAAAAATAGTAAATTTAGAAAAATTAGAAACTCTACCAATCTCTAGTATATTCCCTAGTTCTTATTCTAAGCAAATTAAAAAGCTACCAGATAGTAAGTCAAAAAAACAACCAGCACAACAAAGTAGTGAGGTTGAGAAAGTTCTTGTAGATAAATCTACATTAAAAGATGGAGATGTTGTTTATGATAAAGTAGGTACTAAGTTTATTTATAGAGGAGTAAGACAAGAAGGAAAAACAGGAGCTGGTTCTCCTAGATTGGAGAGAACAGATGGCAGTGGTGAAATTGCTATACCTGGAATAAACATAAAATTATATACTCAACCAACACAACAAACTAGTGAAGTTGAAAATGTAAAAATACCTCAATTAAAAATAGGTAAAGAAGATTTGGATAATTATATAGCTGAGTTAAAAGCTGATATAATGTATCCTGTTTCAAATGAGGATATAGATATTCATTCTCAATTATTACATGATAGCTACACACAACTAATAGAAATGTATTCCCCACAAGAAGCATTAGAATTAGCAAAAAATACATTTTTAGAAACTTTAAAAAATTGTTTATAAATGAATTGTTTTAATTTATCAAAACCAGAAGAAAAGAAAGAGTATAAAAGACTATTACAATATTCTAATATACCAGCATTTATAAATAAAGTATTTGACTATACTAATGGTGATACAAAAGGTATAAAAAGTAAAGAGGATTTCAATAAGGTTTTAAAATCCGCTTTAGATACAGTTATAAAATCTCCTGCATTAAAAGATACTACTTCTAAATTACCACTGTCTAGATTTACATTTGAACAAAGAGAAGAGCTTGTAGATAATATAATATTTTTAACTGCATTTGATGGAGATAGTCAATCCTTAAAACCTTTGAAGAATATAAATCTTTCTTTAGAGAATGTAAAGGGATCATTATTATCTGCTAAACAATTAGCTAATCCAGTATATCATTCTAATTATGATGAAGCATTAAAACCAGAAAATTTAGAGGTTTTAATAGATATGGCAACAGCTAAATTAAACTCTATGGGAGTACAAGTTGATTTAGAAGAAGATCCTGACTCAAAGAATGATGGAATGAAAGAGTTTGAGGATTCATTTCTAATAGAAAATAAAACAAGAGCAAGAGCTTTTGTAAAATTACTTGTTGGTTCATTACCAAAAAAAGAGTTAGGTACTACATTAGGTATAACAAAGTTTGTACCATATGATAAAACATTTAATGATCTTGAAGAATTATTAAGTGATTTATATATTGAACCAGGTAAAGATGCATACGAGGTATTTAAAGATAAGATTAATTCTGCTACTGCATATCGTCCAGAGTATATTCAATTATTAAAGTTTCTAGATAAAACTAATGACCAACATAAGATTCAATTTATCAGAGCATTTTCTACTCTTAGTATTAATTTTTCATCTACTAGTATAGATGTTACTAAAGATAGTATGGGAGTAGAAACTTCTTATATGTCATCAGATAGTGTTACAGCTGAATCACAAATACTTTTAATATGGGAAGGAGCATTTAAAGAATATTTCATAAAAGAAGGGAAAGAACCTGAAGCAAATAACATACCAACAATAAAGGCTGCAGAAGATAGATATAAAAATAAAATAAAAAAAGAGTTAAGAAAAAGAATAAAGAAAGGTGAGACAAAAATTACTCAAGAAGATTTTAATGATGCTGTAGGAATACTAGGATTTTTAGGAATAGGAATTAAAGAGAATGCTTTAAAATTATATCTATCTGATAATAGTGATAGTAATGATTTAAAATCTTTGAATAACCTTTATACTAATGTTATAGATAAAGTATTCTATGGTACTAGTGTTAGTACTAATGCTTTAAGTCATTTAGCTAAGAATGAAGTTAAACATGAAGATGGGTATGTAAAATCACCAATTACTGATGAATCAGAAATAAAGACATTAGCTTCTTATCAAGCTAAGTTTGATGAAACAATTATAACAAATGGATTTCCTGGACCAGATGGTAAAATATATCAAAGTAAATCTCAATATGATTATGCTTCTAAAGTAATAGAAGATATTAAAAATAGTAATAACTATTTAGAAAAAATAGAAGGTTCTGATTTCAATACTAATTCAAAGTTTATTGAACAACTAAAAGATCCAAAAGTAAAAAAGAATTTTAAACTAGAACATTTCAATAGTAGAAGAAGTAAAGGTCAAGATGGTGGAAAAACTATGAAAGACCTATCTCCTGTAGATGAATATGCAGATAGAATAGATAGAGTCTTAACTAAAGGACAATTATCTTATTTAACATTAGCTGATAAAAATAGATTGTATTTTATAAGTGGATTAACAGTATTCAAGGAAGATGCTGATAATAAAATAAAAGATAAAGATTTAGTAAGTTCTTCTAATGTATCTGAAGAAATGGTTGATACAGTATTAGGTTATTTTGCTGATGAATTAATATCATCTAGGAGATATTTTTTGATAAATAAAATAACAACAAAAGGACAAAAGAAGAGAATATTAACTGGTATAGAAGCTAATATGAAAACTTCAAGTGTATTGCCTGGTTTATCTTTTGGTTCAAAAGAAGGTGATGACAATGGTTTATATCATACTGATGGAACACCATTTAAAATGTCTACTAGTTATATAGAAGAGGTTGGAGATCCAAAAAATCCAGAAATAGTTATAAACCCTGGATTCTTTTCAAATAGTAATCTTAGAGATTATATTAAAAATGTATTGGAAGAAAGAATATTAGCTAGTTCTCAAAATATGTTAGATACTTTATTCACTTTTGATGAAAAAGGAATACTAGATGAGACAGCTATATCTACAGATTTATTTAAAACATTTATAAACCCTAAAATAGCAGATAATAAAAAGCCTACTCGTAATGAAGTATTAGAAGGTATTAATGTTATGGCTACCAACTTTGTATATAAGAGTGTAGTAGGTAATGTAGAATGGTCTAAGATATTTACTGGAGATCCAAGAAAATACAAGAGCTTAGAAGATTATATGAAGAGAACTCCTGCTACATCTGCAACAGGAGATCATTTATATATTAATGAAAAGATAGGTTCTAAAAAACATTTTAAGTTAGCTATTGCTAGTGATGTAGATGAACACAATGCAGAAGAGTTAACTATTACTGCTAACATAGATAATATTGCAGAATGGTTAGGTGTAGATAAGAATGATGAAGAATTAAACAATGTATTATCTGTATATGGTAAAAATAATAGAACGGATGCACAGGGTTGGATGACAATGGATAGGTTTAAAGATATCCTAAAAGGATTGGGAGAATGGAGTCAAGAAATGGACCCAGGATTCAATAGACTTAAAAATGGAACTGAGACAGATGAAGATATAAAGCTATTCTCAACTAAGATGACTAGTATGCAACCTAAAAAAGGAATGTATTATAGTTTAGTTGTAGATGAATGGGGGAATGCTAATCCTATATATTTAAAATATTCTACTGCTGTTCTTTTTCCAGGTATGATAAAAACATCTCCTAAGTTAGCTAATATAGCAAAAGAAATGGAAGCTCAAGGTATTGATGAACTTGTTGTTGAAGATGGTGTTAAAGTTGGTAAAATAGCTAGTACTGATATAAATAATGATGAAATAATATTTAACCCTGTAACTTTAGAAAATAAATATTGGAAATTACAACAGGATTTACCATTTAAAGATAAAGAAACTAATGTTGGTTCTCAATTACAAAAAAATATTATAGGAGATATAGATTTATTTGCTGATTTTGGACCATATGGTACAGGAGAAGATGTATTGAGAGATATACATTCTACAATAAGTGAATTATCTAATAGAGGATTTGATAAAGTATTAAATAAACTAGGGTTAGAAAAAGAAGAAGTAGAATATGATGAAGAAACTGGTAGATGGGAGATTGACTCAAGAGCTAATTTAAATAAACTATATGATTCATTAATTGAAGAATATACTAATGATGGCGAGACAGGGGATGTCATTCAAATGCTTAAAGAAAGACAACCTCTTGATTTTATATATACTCATGGTAACACAATAATGAGTAAAGTAACTTCAATTTTTACTAAGAATGCTATACAATTAGAGCAACCAGGAGGATCAGCAATTCAAATGTCTAACTTTGGATTTGATTTAGGTGATGATAGAGGCGTGGCTAAGACCATTTCTCAATTACCAGATCATATTAAAAATGAAATAACATGGTTACAAAAAGAAAATGAATTAACTGCTCCTACTGTTAAGACTAATCCTAAAACAGGAGAGTTAGAATTTTCAAGAGCACAAGTTGCATTACCATATAGTGCATTAGAAAAATTATTTGGTGAAGAGTGGGAAGAATTAAAAAATCTACCTATAGATGAGCTGAGAGATAGAATTGATCCTAAAGCATTACAAGGTATAGGTTATAGAATACCTAATCAAAAACTTGCTTCTAATGATCCAATAGAGATTGTAGCTATATTACCACCAACTGCTGGTAACACTATTGTTGCATACGCAGCTGTAACAACTAAGACAGGTTCAGATTTTGATATTGATAAGATGTATTATACAATGCGTCCTATCAAAAAGTCTAAAAAAAATGGTAAAACTTACATTGAAGCTGTTAAATATTTAGATAAGAATAGCACGGTTGAGGAAAGAGCAGAGTCTTTAGTTAGGAATACTTCGGAATTAGCTAGAGTTATGTCTATGTTATATGATACAGAAAGTGTTAAAAATATAATTAATGACATGAATGATTGGTATGCATTAAGAGAAACTGCATACTATAAAAAAGGATTAAAATTACAGGAAGAAGAAGATAAAATAAATAACATATTCTCACAAATAAAAGATTTAAAAGCTAAATTAAAAAAAGCTAGTAAAAAAGAAAAAGAAAGTATAATAATAGACATTGCTGATTTACAATTCACGTTATCTAGGATAACTAAAGAAGAAGATATGGTAATGGAAGTTATTAATAAGTATAGAAAAGATTTAGTTACCAGTGTATCTGAAAAAATAAAAGGTCTTTCAATTGATGAACAAAATACTAAGAAAGCATTGCAATCTCGTAGAATAGATTTGTATGACGCTATATTAACTCATCCATCATCTTATTTAAGATTGATGTCTACAGTAGATTCTGATTGGTTAAAAGATCACATAAACATGACTCTACCTAAATCAGAATTAAAAGATTTAGAATTTTATACTGGTGAATTTCATATGAATGCTAGACGAGAAAACATATCTTCTAAATCAGGAGTTGGTCAAGTTGCTAACCACCAAGTAGATCATGCCATTAGTCAATGGGCTGAGATATACTTAAACCAAGAGAATAGATTGGGGATGGGAAATACCACTAAAGAAGGAATGGTGGATTTATCAGGTAAGACAGTTACTGAGTTTGAGATTATAGCTGCATATGATAAAGATGGTAATAAAATTGAATCTAAAGATTTATCTAGTAGTAAGCCAGTTAAGTATAAAATAGAAAAAGTAATAAAAAATAAAGTTGTAATAACAGAAGTTACATCTGCATATATGAATGCATTTGTTGATGCTGCTAAGGATAACTATATTGGTAGAGCTAACTTTAATAGATTAACTAATAATACTGCATTCTTATTAATAAGAGCAGGAATTAGTCCTCAGTTTGTAAATGCTTTCTTATCTCAACCTATTATAAAAGAGTATGTAAAAGAGACTATGATCAATGAAGGTCAAGCTACTCCAATTAGTTCAAAGAAACCTATTGACAAAGTATTAGATAAGTTTGGAGAAGGAGCAGTACCTAGTGAAGCATCTAAGTTATCAGATTTCAATACTTTAGATATGATGAATACAATTCTGAAGTATCAAAATTCAAAAGAAGATGTTGAATCATTAGATATGTCAGAAAGATTAGATCAGGTAGAAATATTAGAATTATTTATGCATATTGTAGAAACATCTAAGCATCTTAGAGATTCTATAATTTCTACTAAATCTGATACAGGAATAGGTAAGTCTTTATTTGATGCATACATAATTACTACTACTAGAGATAATGTTAGAAATGTTAATCTTATAGGTAACTATAATAAAAAGTTTGAAAAAGATGAGATGAAAACAATGGCTGGGACATTTTATAAAAATGGTCCTGCAGCAGCCAATGAGATAGTAGGTAAGCAAACACTTTTAGGAACTAGTGGTATGCAAAAATACTTACATAACACATATAGACAATTATGGGGAGAACTTCCTAGTGACTCTAGAAAACTACGTAAGCTATATAATATGGGGGTAGGAGCATTGATATCTTATATTAGTGATTTTAGTATGACACAAGAAGAATCTGCAGCTTTTAATTCTGGTGTAAATTCAATTGCAAAAAGAATTGTAAAATTACAAAATAATGATAAATATAAAGATAACTTTTTAGCTTCAATGTTAGTTACAGATATATCATATAATGGTGATATATCATATGTTGGTATAAATAACTTTAAACCTAGGAATGCTTCAGTTAATAAACAAATTTCAAATGCTTGGCAAGAGCTATATGAAGATCCAGCAACTAAACAGTTAGCAACGGATCTTGCTAAATATGCATTCCATTCTTCTGGAACAATGGATACTGGTTCAACACTGTATAGATTAATGCCTTATAGAATAGCTCAACAATTAGGGTTGAATACTGAAACTTATAATAAAATAAGAAATGTTTTAAATATTCATGACATATCTCAATCATTAATGAATCAAGTTCTTATAAATTCTTGGTATGATACAGAATTAGTACCTAAGATACCTAATAAAAATGCTTTACAAATAGGTAAATCTCCTGTAGGTATCATATTTAGAGTTAATGATGTTAGTAGCCCAGGTCTTAAAGTTGGAACAACAGAGAATAACCAACCAGTATTTAAACCTTTTCTTAGAAGAACATTATCTAATAAATTAGCTACGGGTAGAATTATATATGAAGATGCATTATTTAAATATGTTGGAAATATAAAAGATTCTGAAACAGGTCGTGAATCTGGGGTATATAAAAGAGTTCCTAGATTTGGAACTAAACAAGGGATATTTAAATTATTTGAATTTACATTTAAAGATCCTAATAGAAACTCAGTTGTTAAATATAATAAATTAAAACCTTTTATATCTACTGCAGTTAATACAGAACTTGCTAAAATACAAGGTTCATTAATAGACCCTCAACCAGTCTATATGAAATCTCAAAGAAATGTGATAAAAGAATATGGAGCATCAATAAAAGAAGATAAAGAAAATACAACTAATGGAATTGAAGAGGTAGCAGATGGTATTAAAATTATAAATAACTCTTTAACTAGTTCTGAGGAATTAGAGATTTTTCAAATGATTAAACCTCTTCTTGAAAGTCAGGGTTCTAGATCAAACAAAGGAAAGAATGCTCCTATAATGATAGGTATGGGTCTAAGATGGGATTATAAAAGTAATAATCCAGGGAAATCTCCTATTGAAATAAAGGAAACAATTGTAAATACACAAGGTCAAAGAAATAAATACGCTTATTATGATGTGTCTATTGATGGGGAACCTTTAGGAAAAATACCTACTAGACTTAAAGAATTAATGACAAAAGCCACAGGTATTGATTCATCTAATTATGATGGAGCAATCATTAATATTTATCCAAAAGGCGGGTTTATATCTGCACATAATGATGTAGATGAGTCTATAACTGCTATTAACTATCCTGTTATAGTAGCGAATATAGGAGGAGCTGGAAGTTTAAGTATTGAAGGAGCTGAAAGTCAAAAAGATAGAAGAGATTACTCTAATAAAGAATATGTAAATAAACCTTTATCATCAGGAAGCTCTTATATATTTGGTGAAGATGGTAAAAATAGAAGTGTATTTCATAGAACACTTCCTTCATCAGGTAAAGGTAATTTACCTCAATTAAACATAAAAGGTCAAATTATACCTGCAAACTCTTATAGAATTTCTGTAACATTAAGAAGAGTAAAAGATTTAGAACAAGGTATGCCAGACTCTCCTGCTAAATCACAATTAATACAACAAACCACTAAAGATAAACTACCTTATTATGAAGGCATGATAACTTCTTTAGAAGATAATCAAGTATTTGTATTTGGTAGTAATCCAGAAGGAAGACATGGCAAAGGAGCTGCAAAAACTGCTATGAACTTTGGAGCTATATATGGACAAGGTGAAGGTATGCAAGGACAAAGCTATGCATTACCTACTAAAGATTTAAGAGTAAAAGAAAATAATGGGTTACGTTCTATATCTTCTGAACAAATAACTAATAGTATTTCTACTCTTTATAATATAGCTGAAGAAAATAATGAAAAAGAGTTTTTAGTTTCTGATTATTCAGGTAAAAACCTTAATGGATATACAGGGAAAGAAATGGCTGAGATGTTTGTAAATGCTGGAAAAATACCTGATAATATAATATTCAATAAAAATTTCTTACCTATGATAAATGAAGAAATTAAAAAGAAATGTCAAGGTAATGGGTCTGGTCCTAAAGCTAAAGATGGTGCTCAATTTGGATTTACTCCAGGTAGTAGATGGAAGATTATAAAAGATTTTAAAGGTAAATCTCATGATCAAGGAGGTATTGATATAAATATTTCTAAGAATGGTATTAAAATGTCAGGAAAAAATGGTAACTTTGAAGCTAAGAAGGGATGTATTATTAATTCTAAAAGTTTAAAATAATGAGTAAGAATATAGAAGTAGAAGGGGGAGAAATAGCTATCCAAAATGAATCTGGAGATATAGCTATTATCCCTATTAAAGATGTAGCTAGAGTAAAGAAAATGCTTAAAAACCCAGCTGAGTTAGATGAATATATAACTGGATTACCTAAAATGGCAGATTATGCTGAAGAAGGTACTGTTGTTAACAAAGATGAAAATAATAATACAGACTCTCCTTTATTAAATGATTTTATTATTGATGTAGACAATCCAAAAGTATTAGATAAGTATGCTGCAAAATATAAAAATATACATAAAACAAGTAATCCTAAAAGAGATGAACAGGGGAAAGTAATACCTGGTGAATATAGTATTCCTGGATGTGTAGCAGGAGCATTAAATTGCAATACTGATTTAGTAGCCTCTAAGTTAGGAAAGAGTCCTATAAGAAAAATGATAAATGATACAGGAGTTAGTCCTAAAGATTCTAAGTATTCTTTACCTTCTAAACCTTTACATTCTTTACCAAAGGACTTTGCACCTAATCAATCAATAGATGCTTGGGAAATGGCTGATTTTATGGAAGGAGAAAATATAGGAACTTCTTATTATGAAAAAGGTGAGGGTACTACTTATGATAAATATAAGACTAACCTACCTTCTGATTTAGATTATAAAAATATACCATTAGGTGCTGTAATACTACAAGGAGATGCAGAAGGGGAATATATCCCTGAAGGTATTAAAGGAAAGGCACGGCATTTATCTACTGTTGTAGGGTTTGACAAAGATGGAGTTCCTTTAACTTATGATTACGGAAAAATTAGAAGGGTTACAAACTCAATGCATCCTATAACTAAAGTAATTACTCCAAAAGGATATGAAAACTATAGTTATTCTAAAATGACTGATACTTATAAGAAAAAGGCATCTTCATTAGGATATAAAGAAAATGTATCCAGAGAAAAATATTCCAATCCTTCTGTAAATACTATATATAAAAGTTTAGATGAAGTAGCAACAAGAGTAGGTGTAGATAATAATATATCTAAAAATACAATGGAGCTATTAAAAGATAGGGTTGTAGGGATAGGAGTTCAAGAAAGCAATTTAGGTAATACAGGAGATGAGGATGTTAGTGCTTTAAGAGAAGCTAAGATTGCTTTAGATAGCACAGCAATTGGAAACTCTATTTTTAAACCTCAAGCTAAAATAATAGAGTCTGTTAAGAATTTTATAGGAAACTCTTCTAATGTTAAACCTAGACAAGATTGGGAAGTAGAAATTGTTGCTCATGAAAAGTCAAAAGGGGATAAAGAAAAATTTAAATCTTATTACAAACATCTTAGAGAGGCTATTCCATCACCTTCTAGTAAGTCTGTAAATTTAGAATCTTCTGTGGGTCCTTTTAGTATTAAAGACATGCCTGATTATGCTAAAAACAAATTTAATATAAATAAAGAAGATTTATATGGAATTAATAAAGGTATGCAAGAAGAGTTAAATGTAGGAGCAAAAGCTTCTTTATCCCATCTTGTAGAAAATTATAATAAACTAAAGAAGAAATATAAAAGCTCTAAATTAACAGATGAACAACTAGTAGATCTTGCTACTGTAGCATATAATAATAATAGTAAAGTAGACCATCCTTTATTTGTTAAGCATTATATAGAAAATTCAGATCTTAAAGATAACTATCTTACTAAGGTAAAAAATTATTCAAAGAAATATAAAAAATAAATATATATGGCACTAACTTGTCCAAACATTAATCTTCCTGAATGGAAACAACTAGAAGCTAATCATCCAGACTTAGCTTATTTCTATTGGGATAAATATGATGGTGAAATTCCATCTGATTTATTAAAAGAAACTCCTGATGTTTTAAATAAAAAACTTAAAGAAGGATTCCTAAAAGATTGGAATGTAGAGGTAGCAGACTATGATAGTATTAAAGATGCTTTAGGTCATGACAGCACTCAAATGATTGATCTTTTATCTAAATTCATTGCTCTTGAAAAAGGAGAGTCTTTAGATAAATCTACAGCATTCTTTGCATTTAGAATGTTAGGTAAGCAAAACAATAAGGTTATTAGTGAGCTTAGATATAGGGTTAATGCATGGGATAAATATAAAGAAAAATTTGATTTTTATAAAAAAGAATTGTTTAATCAAACAGGATTTATAAAAAATAGAAAGGATTGGATTAATGCTGTTAGAGATAAAGTTATTGTAGATTATTTAGCTGAAACTATTGTAGAGTATGATAAAAATCCTATAGAATTTGAAAATGTCACTGATAGAAAATGGACTCAAGAAGATTTTACTTTCTTTGCTAAATTAGCTAGAGCTATTAGAAATTTCTTTCAGAAATTAGGAGTAATTCAGAATAGTAAAGAAGAGTCTCAAAAGATTGCTAAAAATATTGTTACTCAAATAGCTCATGAAGTATTAACACAAGAATATGATATACTTAACTATGAATTAGAAGAAGGACAAGTACAAAAATATTATGAAAATACTATAGCTTCTGATAAAAAAGCTAAAGAAATAGTAGAATATCATCAGGATAATGGTATGGTATTAACAGGAAGTTTAGCTTTAAGAAAAGCTGGAACTGTTTATAGAACTTTAGAAGAAAATTTACATGATTTAGACTTTGTAGTTCCTTTTGAAACTTCTGATGCTCCTGTTAATCAAGAAATATTAAGAGAAATTAAAAAGCGGCAAGGAGGTAACTTACAAGCATCAGGAAAAAAGACTTTAGAAATAATAGAAGATTTACATTGGTTTTCCAATTTTAAATCACAATATCCTTCTTACCAATTATTACAAGGGTTCTATGGTTCAGAACACGGAAGTTACGAAAGCTTTACTGTAACAGGAGTAGTTGATGGTGAATTTTATGAAAGTAATGGTACTCATGAAGTAACTAATAATGACGGTACTACTACAAATATTAAACATGAAAAAGGAGATTGGATAGAAGGTACTGGATATATTGTTGATCACTTTGTTAGATTAGAACCTAACCAAGAAGAACATGAAAATTATTTTAAGTTATGGAAAGAAATAATGATTGCTAAACTTAAAATGAATAGAGCAAAAGATTTAACTGATTTTAAAAACTTTGTTCCTTTTACTAAATCTAAAGATTCTTATAATTTTTATTATAAAGATTGGGTATTCCAAACTGGAAAGAATGATAAGGCTGCTGAAAAAGAGGAAGATGTGGTTTACTATCATAAACAACCTGAATTTGCTATAACTGAAGATGAATTTAAATTAAATCTTAGACGGATTGTATACAGAGATGTAGTTAAATCTAAAGGTTGGGTATCAAAAAATAAAAAGATACAAGGTAAAAGGGCTATTAAGCACGTTTATAAGAATGCTTCTCTTTCAGCAATGAAAGATCCCGAAGCTAGAAGAAATGCTGTTATATATCATTATAACTCGTTATCTACTATGAATAAAAGATTTAATAATGGAGAACAACCTTTTATTATAACAAAGCTTTCTTCAACATTTGTTACAAGTAATAATCAAAGAATAGAAATACCAAATTATACAGTTGAATTTAATGATGATTATTTAGATGTAGAATGGGAAAAGGCTAAGTCATCACAAGTAAATTTACCTTTAAATGATAAGTCAGAAGCTCAGTTAAATATTGATTTCGGAAAAGATTTTAAACAAAAAGCTACTCCAATTGATACTGGGTTTGATACAGTAGAAGATCTTAATGATAAAATTAACATATTAAAAAAGTCATTACCAATGGCTGATGTATCATTTAATGGTGACTTATCTAAAAATGTATATGGTAGATTAATTACAAAGAAAGGTGAGAGTCCTGTAGTAGAAATTAATCCTAGATATAATAAAAGAGATACTGCAATTCACGAATTTGGACATTTATATATTGACCTATTAGGTGGTATGAATAATAACTTCATAAAAAGAGGTAGAAGACTATTGGAGGGTTCTGATGTTGAATTTGAAGTTACTGCTGCTTATCCAGAATTAAGTGGAGAGATGTTAGATAAAGAAATTCTTACTACTGCTACAGGTAGAGAAGGAGCTGATTTATATGATCTAAAAAAACAATCACCATTTAAAGCATGGATTAAAATATTTCTTAATAAAATAAAATTAGCTTTAAATCTTAGAGGTAATGTAGCTTTGGAATTAGCACAACAAATGTTAAATAACAAGGTTAATAAATCACAACTAAATTCATCTTTAAATGATGTAATTCAAAACTCTAAAACTAATGGGTATGAAGAATATGCATCCAAAGAGGATAATTTAGTTTCTGATATGGCTATCAAAATATTAGATAGAATTAAAATTCTACAATCTAAATATAAGAAAACTAATAATGAAAAGTTTAAAAAGCAAATAGAAAAATTAGTTAAAATTTTAGATACTAATAGAGATGCTAAAGGTATTATTAGATATACAGAAGAAACTATAGCTAGATCTGCTTCTATTGTTTCTCGTATGAATAAAATTAGATTAGATGATGAATCTTCACCAATTGAAAAGGCAGAAGATATTAGACAATTAGGAATATATTTAAAATCATTTTCTTTAATACCAGATGTAAAAGAGTTATATCTAGAGATTAGAAAGAATCCTAGTACTCCTGAAGAAAAAGAGTTAGTTAGATTAATGGAAAATGCTGAAACTGAAGAGAAGCTTAATGCAGCAGCTATTAAAGTATTGGAAATTAATCAAGAATATTCTATATTAAGAAGAGATAATCTTACTGATATATTAGTTTCTAAGTCTAATAGAATGAGAGATTGGTATAGGGATGAATATGAAAAAGAATTTTATGCAGAAGTAGGAGGTTATTCAAATGCTAAAAAAGAATTTGGAAAAGAACTACAAGATAAAAAACAAGATTATATAGCAGAAAAATTAGCAGAAAATTCAGATTTAATACAAAGAGCTGAAAGAAATTATATAAGAGATATACTTAAGGCAGCACCTAAAGATATTGAAGGTGGGATATTTGCTCAATACGCTGTTGATCCTAGAAGTTTAGATGATGCTCTAATACAGACAGCTGTAGAATTATTAGATAATGCTGATTATGAGGCAATGAGGAGATTCTTAGATGAAAGAAATTCATCATTAGATGTATATGAAGAATATTATCAATGGAAAGGTAAGCCATCTGACCAAACAGTTTTATATGATGGAATTATTGAAAAAGTAGACGGTAAAGAAACTAACCATATAGTTGGTAAATTCTTATCTTCATTTAAAGATGCTGTTAGACAATTTTACGAAGATAATCCAGATGCAACTAAAGCAGAAATTAAAAAGTTTTATATGGATACTAAAGGGGATTATATAAATCCTCAATGGGTCCAATTAGAAAAACTTAGAGAATCCCATCCTAATGGAGATCATCCAAAATTAAGAATGTATGATTATCTTATGACTAAATTTAAGGAAAAGGATAGTATGGTTAATCCTGGTCAAAGATTAAACATAGATGTAGATAAATACCATCCTACTTTTAAATTACCTTCTATAGAGAAAACTGCTATGGAAAGTATGTATGAACAAGGATTATTTACTTCAGTTAAGCAATCAATAAGAAGAGGTACTAAAAGAACTACTGAGGATATAGAATTTGGAGATGTTCCAGAAATGTCTGTTAACTTTAAAAATGTACTAATTAATGAGGCTGGTAAAGAGAATCAGCACATACCTGTTTATTATAGAGGTAATATAGAAAACATTAATAAACAATCTTTTGATTTAATGGGTATTCATTTAATGGATCATCATCAATTAATAAATTATCAAGAAAAGAATAAAGTTGGTTCTACATTAGAGTTAATGGCAGAACAAGCTGGAGAAAGAGAAGTAAATAGAAGAGAAAATGGTAAACTACTTATTAATCCTTTAGGTACAAGAGATTTAACACCTGTTCCAAAAGCAGGTATTGAGTCTAGTTCGTATAAAGCTTTGCATTCTATAATACAAGATAGATTATATGGAATATCTTCTATACCTATTGGTAACATAGGGGGCACTAATCTAAATAAAGTTGGAGATGGTTTAATGGCTTGGACAGGTCATACACTGCTTATTATGAATAAAATGGCTGCAGGAGTAAACATATTACAAGGTAAATATCAAAACTTCTTAGAAGGTGCTGGTGGTACAATATATAATAGAAAAAATCTAAGAGTAGCTGAAAAATTAGTAGCTAAAGATTCTGTTCATATGGGTGCTGATTGGGGTAGAAATAGACCAAAAGCAATTACTAACTTATTAATTGAACTATTTGATGCTCAAAGTGATTTTTCAGGATTGAAATATAGATTATCTGAAGATAATAAATTAAAAAGATTAGTTAGTTCTTCAACTGGACATATACTTAATCATGCTGGTGAGAATTATATTCAATCTACTTTAATGTATGCTATATTAGATGCAACAAAGGTTAAAGATGCAGCAGGAAATAAAATACCATTACATGAAGCATATGAAAGACAGTATAAAACTAAAGATGGGAATTGGCTATCAGAAAAAGAAAAATCCAATTTATCTGATTCTAGTATATTAACAGAAAATGTTAGATTGGCAGTTAAAGAAGGTATAGAGATATCAAGAGATTTTGAAAAAGATATATCTAGAAAAATAAAACAAACTGTTAAAATACTTCATGGTAATTATGATTCTAACAATCAAGCTATGGCTCAAAGATATGCAGTGCTTAAATTATCATTTATGTTACGTAAATGGTTAATACCAGGAATGCAAAGAAGATGGAGAGGAGTTAAATATTCTTTTAAAGATAATGAATCTAGAACTATACATGATGTAGCATATGACCCATTACTAAATAAATCAGTAGAAGGTTATTATTCTACAACTATTAGGTTCTTATGGAATGCTAAAAAAGAACTCAAAAAATTTGAATTTGGAATAGTATCTGGACAATGGAATAATTTAACTGATGAAGAAAGAGCTAATATTAGAAAGACTATAATTGATATATCAACAATGATATCTTCTTTAGCAGCAGCTTCTTTCTTAGCTGGACTTGCAGAAGGTGTAGATGATGAGGATAAAGATGTATATTATTCACTTGCCTACTTATTTAGAAGACATTATTCAGAATTACGTTTTTATACTTCACCAACTGAAGGAATGAAGATATTATCTTCACCAGCAGCATCATTAAGTATGATTCAAAAAACTAGTTCTTTTATTGATCAAGCTTTTACAGCTCCAACTGAAAGATATGTTAAAGGTCCTAAAAAGGGAGATTTAAAATTATATCATCAAGGGGCTAAATTAACTCCAGTTTTAAGTCAAACTGAAAGAAATATTAAAGATATCTATGATTGGTTAGAAAGAAATTAAAAAGTCTAAAAAAAAGAGCTAGAGCTCTAGGGTTTCCCCTAGGCTCTGCTCTTCCTCCAAATGAACACCACAAACAATACTAATGCTGAGAAGTTAACTATGTTAACAGTATCACTGTTTACTAGATTAAGCTCTCTTAATAGTATAGCTATAGAACTAAATAGTATTAGTATTATAGCATATTTTATAACATATTGCATAGCTTAGAGGTGTTGGTTAATCTTAATATTAAATAAGAGTGTAGGTCTTTGTTGAAAAATATAGTATTCATAATTATACAAATCTCTATGGGTGATCTTTGCCCCCAAATTTTTAACCATAGAGGGTTGTTTATAAAAAATTGATTAATTATTGCCTACACTCTTTTATTTATAATGTTGTTTCTTTTAATATTATAGATAATAATCTTGTTGCTTCTGCTTGAGATTCATCTCTTATTTTATGTAATTCTAATATTTTTAAATATTTATTATCACCTAAAAATCCAGATTTAATAATTTTGTATCTATCCTCATAATCTTTATATCCTTTAATTGATACTAATGCATTTTCTCTAAGATTATGATATACTGTTTGCCTAGCCCTGCAATCTAAGAATTTATAAAGTCTTATCATATTACTGTCAGGTCTATTTTTACCATATTCCTGCTTGTCAGTTCTTATAGTAGGATATTTAATTATTAATACATTACAAAATATTAATCTAGCTAATGGGTCATAATTAGGTTTATTTTTACTTATACATGGATCTAAATTAAGAGTTATCATTATTTCTCTAAGATTCTTCATATCCTCATCAATCTCATATACAACTTCTGGAGTTTTTTCAAGTTTTGCTTCTTTAACAAAGTTATCCCAACCACCAAATTGTTTCAATATTGTATATGGAGTACCTAACTTGGCTTTAACAAATTCTGTTTGTAAAGGAATTTTACCAGAAGTTTGTCTAAGAACTTTAAGTTTCATTATATATTCAGATTTTATCGGGGATACTTTTCTACTTTTTTTAACTTTTTCTGTGTACTTTTTCATAATTAGTCTTCCTTGTTTTATTTTACTCCAATATAATGATGGTCTTGTAACCAAGAATTTCCATCTTTATCTCTAACAATAAAATCATATTGTCTTTTATGTTTTTCTAATTCCTTTTCAGTTTTAGTTAATGATATAGGGTTTATTATTACATCTACGTTTTTTATTTTATCATAATGCGTTGCTTCCCAATTACTCATAATTAATCCTCTTATTTTTGCTTTTAAACTTTTTATATCCACCTTTTTCATAGTACCAAGTATCAATAGACTCTACTGCCACTCTAATTACTACAAATGATATAAGCATAATCATTGTAATTAATATTATCTCCATAATTAATCCTCCTTATTTATTAAATCAACATTTTCATAAGCTTCAATCCAAACAGTAGCACCACAACTAAGAGGTTTGTCTGGAGAATAAATTACTTTTGCAGCTTCTTCTCCATCTTTACCATATATTATAGCTTCGTGAGCATAATTATTAGACTTATAAGTTTTACAAGTTAAAACAGGCTCAGTAATTCCATTCTTTTTATTAGACTTGATTTTATGTTGATTAACATGAATTATTTTCTTCATTTACCATTTTATTATATAGTTTTCTGGGTTTTCATCAATCCCTTTAGCTATTTCTGTTAAACATTCATTAATTTTAGTGAAAGGTTTACTTTTCAACCATTCTTTATTTTTAGGATGTGGAGATTTAATAACTAAATTACTTTTATACTTATTAAATATTTTACTATATTCATATGCTTGTTCTCCACAACATAAGTATACAATACCTACCTTCTCTTCAGATAACTTTTCAAATAAGTGTTTAGTAAATTTTCTCCATTGTTTTATATGTGAATTAGGTTTACCTTCTTCTATAGTTAATGTTGTATTTAATAATAACACTCCTTGTTTAGCCCAATCCTTTAATGAATAATCAAATAATAAATCTAAACCTGCTATATCATTTTCATATTCCTTATGAATATTTACCATATCTACAGGTATAGGACCACCACCTCCATAAGCTAATGCTAAACCAGTGGCTTGATTAACTTTTGTATAAGGTTCTCTACTGATAATTACAACTTTTAAAGTATCTAATGGACACTCTCTGAAGGCTCTGAAGATGTCTTCTTTGTCTGGGAATACTCTTGTATCAAAAGAGCTTCTTCTATCCTTTAAAAACCTTCCTAGACGTTTAAAATAGTCAGATTGAATACAATCTTTCATTAAGTTATACCAATCCTCTCCCATTTGTTTTTTTAAATCACTCATCTTCCTTATATATAACTTTTTTTATTTCATAATGAAGGATTCCCATACCTTCCATATGTTCTTTTATACTCCTCTTTAAACTATCAAGTGAATTTCTTTCTGAAAAGATTGTTTTGAAACCTTGACTATCTTTAAAGTAAGCAGCGTATCCTCTAAATGATTTTTCAACTTTTACTATAATCAAAATTTCCTCCTTTTTTTATAAGTCCATTGGTCTACACCAGCGTTCAAATTTATAATTAGGTATCTCAACATCTGTTGTTTCATACCCATCTCTTTTATATGCTTTCATAGTAACATTATCAACCCACTGCATCTGTCTTTCTCCATCAACTTCTATCCAAGCCCACTTCTTATTGCATATAGGTTTTGGTTCAGGGCTTGGTTCTATACCAAAAAGATACTTTTCTTGTTGAGCTGCATATTCTTCCATATATTTCTTTTCTTCTTTACTTACCCACATATCTAATCTGTTTTTTCGGTATTATCAATAAATTTTCTAAGATAGTCTATAGGGTTATCACATATAACCATTTGCATTAAATGTAGTTCAACATCGTGATAATAACTATTATCATATACTTGCCCTGTTAATGGTTTTGGTTTAAGCCCTGTAAAAAAAGCTTTAGCAAAGTCGTGAGAGAATAATAGATTATAACAATCATACGTATCAAGCATAGCCCAACTATCCTTTCTAACATCATCAAACATAACATCACCCACCATTCTGTTAAAGGTGTAGTAATTCACATCCTTTGTTTTAAGACCATTATCTATAGCTATCTCAATAGCTTTCTGTAGTACTTCTTTATCTGTCATTTTTAACCTTTTTTAATTCTGATTCTTTAATTTTTTTAATTTCACAATCAACTAATACTTTAACCATCCAACAACCTTCCTCATAATCAAGCTCTCTACAAACATACTCTCCTTTGATTGAAGAAATAAATATCAACATTCCACTTGTATCTTTACCAAGATGTTTATCCAATGTATCTAGTTCCCACTCAACCTTGTCCCCCTTCTTGAACTTAGCTTTTTGCTTGCCTATCTCTAAGTCTAATAGTTTTCTGTCAATCTTCTTTTGCTTATCTTTAACTCCATTTAAAAACATTTTCCTTTTAGACTCTTCTGACTCTATTTTTTGACAGGTTTCTTTTGCGTATTTAACTGTAAAGTTCTCCTGTATCATTATCTCAACATCTCCTCTCGTGAGCTGTTTGTTTTTATTACTTCCTATAACTACAGTAAACATAATGTTTATAAATATACTTACTCCTGTTAGAATTACTAATATTGTTATCATGATTTCTTATTTTTTAATTTTATAACTTTGTGATCTATATTCATTAACTTTATTAAGAATTTCATCTCTAGTATAAATACCTTCATCAAAACTTACTCTTAGGTTAGCTGTAGTATCACTATATCTTACTTCAAGATTTTTTATCTTTGGAAATTCATATTTAATTATATCATATAAAATATTTTCAGTTTTTGTAACAAAATCTTTTTTCATATATTCTTCTATTTCATCTTTCATGACATATCCTCCTTATAACATTCTCTACAGAATAAAAGTGTCTTACCTTCAATCTTAGCAGGTTTTAAATACTCCTTAAACTCCTTGCTTCCACATTCATCACATTTAACACCTGTTTGTTCAAGCATTTGATGATACATTTCTTCATTTAATTGATTGAGTCTTTCTGCGTTATTTTCTTCATCTGTTATCATAATTTTAAATGTAATTAAAGAGAGGTGCAATTGAGTTTTTATGCTACATTAGGTTTCTCCCTTTCAGGCGCATTAGCGAGATTTTGCTATTCTATCTTCCTCTCTTATAAAATTTTTATTCTTTATCTTCTTCTAATCTAGCAATTTCTAAGCTTGATTCAGAAGCTATTTCTATATCCCCTGTATAAACCTCTTCATCTTCATTAGGAATACTATACAATTCTAAATCTTCTTTTTTAATATCTACTGTTATATCATTACCTAAAACATTTTTTAATTCTTCTATTTGTTTATCAGTTTTATATAATATACCATAGGTAGAAGTTTCAGGAATATCTTCTTCACTAACCATAGCTGGATTTATAGAAAATTTTAATATCTTTTTCTTGTAATCATCTGTAAATTTAGAATACTTACCTTTTTTGAATAATTCATAATTATACATATCATTTTTTGTCATTTTAAATACATATAATACATGATGATCATCAACATCTATTCTTCTTTCATATAAATCATGTTTAAATAATTTATCTTCAAATTTAGCAAATGTTAAATCACCTGAATACCTATATAATACGTATATATTATTCAAGTATCCTTCTTCCTTAGTTCCAACATAACAATTAACAAAATGGGAACCAAACTTCATACTTGTTTGAGTTTCATTTGTTAACCTTATCATTGGTAATATCCATCTACTAGCTTTTGTTAGCTTAGTAGAATATAAAGCATACATATGTTTACGTCTACTTCTCTTAATTATCTTAACTTTAAATGGTCTTGTATATTTATCAAATAGTCTAAGTGGTATAACATCTCCGGTATATATGACTAAATCATCTATTTTTAAACCTATTATGTTTCCATCACTATCTAATTTTTCTCTAACATCACTAAGAGTATGATGTTTAACAAAGACCTCTCTAGAACTTATGCTGGTGAACGTCAATTTATCACCACTTTCCAACTCCACTTTTGTCTCCATATTATTTATTTAATTAATCCCAAGAAGATATTTCTACATCCTCTTCTTTATCTTTTTTATATTCTAATATCTCAGGTATTTCTGGAATATATCCAATTTCTCTAAGCATATCTTCATCAGTTTTTAATAAGTATATAAGTTTAAATGCCTCAGCAAATCTACTAATACCGTCTACTAATCCATACTTACTAGTATAGTTGCTTAATATTACTTCTTCTGGTTTCATTGTACCATCTGCAATTATTTCACATTCTAATATTCTAGTAGCTTTAGCAGGACCAACTCCTTCTATTCCACTAATACCATCTGTACTATCACCCATTAATAATTGAGTAAATAAAAAGTTTTTTGCTTCAGCTTTAGAAGTTTCTATAAATCCTTTTGACTTATAAGTTCCTTTACTTTCCATTTGATAGTTATAATGTCTACCTGGACATTGTTTTAACACATCCTTATCAGGACTACATACAATAGTGTGAAATAAGTTATTATTTGATAACCAAGCCACACAATCATCTGCTTCTAACTTAGGTATATATATAGCTCCATATTTATCTATTAGATATGCTTTAACAGCATTAAACCATTGAGCTTTTTTCTTATCTTTCCTACTACCTTTATAGTCTTTAGTGTATGCTCTATCATATCTAAAACACCCACTAGGAGTTAAAAAAGCAATGTATTTATTACTACCTGTTTCTTTAAAAATTCTTTCCATTCTCTCATCTATACCTTCTAATGCTTCTATTAAAGTTTCCTTAAATGCTTCATAGTATATTAATGAATCAGCATCTATTAGAAGTATATTATCTTTCTCTCTCATATTTTTAATTTTTAATAGTAAAGTAAAGGTGAGCTAAACTAACACACTAACACATAAAACTCACCTAAACTTTACATTAATAATAGTATCCGGCTTTCTGATTTATTGATAATTATCATCTCTCTCGTCAGAGTTTTTTCCCACGCATCCGGTTTTATTACATGCTGGCTTCAACTATTATTTTAATATTCTAATGCTTCAGCAAACTTAATTGTCTGCTTTTCTTTTTTTCCAAAGTCCCCAAATAATAAATCTGTATCTGATTTATCTCTCTTGTTAGAAAAATAATGGGTAGTCATATTATGTAACCCAAATCCATTTTCTCCTAACTCTGAACTTTCTTCAGACCAAGATCCTAATAATCCTTCTATTATATTGGTTTTTCTAGAACTCATTTCTTCATTCTCTTTACCATAATGCACATCTTTAACTTCTTCTGGAGTAACTTTTGTCCAACCACTTAATAAGTCATATACATTATCTATATTTACTGGAATGTCAGCTAATCTTTCTAATCTACGTAAATGAGCTTCTTGATTAATAGAAAACATTTCTAATGCTACTTTAAACTCATCTAGCATTTCATCTAATTTATAAGAATGGTTTACACTAAAATGAACATCTGTAGATGTAAACATATTACTACATCTATATAATGTACCATTACCACCTATTGATAGTTTTGTAGAACCATCTCTAGAATCAAATAATATAATATGGTTAGCAAATTCATGTCCTAATAAATTAAATTTCTTATCTGTTTGTTTAAATGCAGATAGCACTTTTCTACCACCTTTATGTGTTGCATAATGAGCTAATTCTAATCCTAATGTATCTCCTATCTTTTCAGTAAGAGCCATAAATTCGTGATTATTAAATAACCTATATTTAGGAGACATATATGATAGTACCTCTTCAGTTTTATTGTTTACTAAAGCTACTTTTTTATAATCTTTATTATACCAACCCAATGAACCTGTTAGATCAGGAGATTGTATATAAATATCTCTTTTTTCTACTTCATAATCTAAAGTACTTGTATATTCACTTTTACTCATATTAATTTTATTTTAAATTTCTATTTCATCTATTTCATTTATATATAATTCAGTAAATTGATCATCAACCTCTTTTATTTCATTATATATTTTATGAATAGCATCTCTAGCAGAAGGGTGACAATTTAATATTAATCTTTTTGCTGCTTCTACTGCCATTTCTAGATTATATCTTATTGTTGATTTACTCCAATTAAATACTTCTTCACCAAAGCATTCTACGAGTTCATCAGTTAATTCTTTATTATATATCATATTTTTATTTATTATTAAATCCAAATAATTTTTCTAGCCATTTATTTAAATTATCAGAACTATTATTAATATCTTTTATCATGTCTCTAACATCTGATTTAGGATACCAAACAACATAACCTTTATGTGTTCTAAGGTCTATACCTAAATTACTAGACTTATTAGCTAATACATCATTACCACTATATTTAATCCAATAATGCATACCATTATTTTTAGTTGTATAGTGTAATGTTTGAGATAATTCATATTTTAAATTATCAGGTATATTGTCAAAACCATCTATATCACCATGTCTATCAACATCTATAATTACATACCCTTCTGAGGGGGTAACAGCTAAAGAAAATCCTTCAGGTGTTTCCCCTTCAAAAAATGTATTATCTGGAAGCATTCCCCATTTAATAATAGGTTTTTTACCTCTTACTAAGAATGACTTCAAAATATCCACCTCCCTTTAGCATCAGGTGTAGTCCAATATTTTTCATAATTGTTATCTTTTGCATATTCAAAGACTCTTTGTAGTTCCTCATATCCATCATTTGTCATTATAGGCATTTCATTATATAAATCATCAAATAATTCAAGCCCTATATGTAATGCATAACCAGATATTACAGTACAATTAGAATTTAATCCGCTACCTTCACTAGAGAAGCCTAATCTATTATCATCTATAAATTTTTGTATTTTATTCATATCTATTTTATTTTATATTATTATAAGGATTTTCTGCTATCCAATCTTGTATTACTTTCTTCATTTCTGTTTCATCTAGGTTTAATTCAGCAAAATCATCTCTGCTACCAATTCTCGCCCATATTTCAGATACACTTCCTACTAATCCACCTGTGGTAGGATCTTGTAGGGATTTTAATAATTCATCTATACTTAGTGCCATATTATATTTCTTTAATTTTAATTTTTAATAATTCTATTTCTTCATCTGTGATACTATGATCTTTCAACCATACTTCACATATCTGTCTAACAATCTTAGTATTATCTTTTTTAATTTTTAAATTCTCTGTATAGTTATTAGAATTAAATATATTATCAAACTCTTGTATCCTATCAATTAACTCCATGTATTTCAAAATAACTGAATCAGTATCATAACCTCTTCTATAATATTTAAAACATCTTTCTAATTGTCTAAGAACTCTACTTATCTCCCACACTTCATTGCTGTAAAATGCTGTATTCCATCTATTCCAGGTAGCTATTTTAGTACCTGGATTTTCTGATAGATCTAATATTTTACCACTTGCTATATCGTAACCTCTAGCAACTATATCTAAATCAAAACTTGATAATACTGAGAATATATCTTTACCTTTCTTCTTTAATATTATGTTTACCGGAACACATGTGTTGTAAGTAAACTTAATTGTTATTAATCCAAATTTATAAAAATCACTATCCTGTAATCTAAACTTATCAGCCTTCCATTTTTCTAATGGGTCTAATATAGTAAACATAGGATCATGATGCATAGCATAAAATATCTCTGTAAAAGATTTTTCATTGTATAAAAATACATCTAAATCTTGATTTTCATCTGGAAAATAATCTAATAAATAAGAACCCGTTATACATCCTTTAATATCTTTCTGGGACTTAACCCATTCCATTGCATTATCTAAATTCTCTTTCATATAGTTATAATTAAAAAAGGGGAAGAAAAATCCTCCCCTTTAAATTTGTTATTAATCTAAATTATCAATCATTGAGCTAACTGCTGCAACAACTTCTTTCATTGTGTAAATTTTATTCAATTTACTAATTTTAGGATTGAAGAATAAACCAAATGTTTCAAATTCATTGATAATAGAAAACTGTTGTAAGAATTTATTAATTTTCTCTGTATTATCTTTTTCTGTTTCAAAGTTTAAGAAAGCTAATGCTTCTTCTTTTAAAGCTTCTGTTGTTGGACGCTTAACTTTTTTAGGTCCTTTTACAAATTCAATTGTTTCTTTTTCAGATAATTGTTTCATTACTTGAGCTTTTAACTCATTAATATCATCTGCTTTTTTACCTTTAAAGTCTTTACCTTTTGCTAAATTTGCTAATGTTACAACATACTCAGCATGTTTTTGAGCTACTTCAAACTCTACATTAGAAACTGGACTACCATCTTTAGAAGTTATATAACCTCCATTTTCTAATGTTACTTCACCTTTTTTTAAAAATGTACTCATAAATTTTTATTTATTTATTTAATTAATTAATTACTTATTTTAAATATTTCACCCAATCTTTTATATGTTCAGTATTATCAGGTGTAAACCATCTTGCATAGCCTGCAGTTCTTATAATACATCCTTTATGTGATGTTGAATCAGTATGAAAAGATATTAAATTTTCTACTTTCCATTGACATAATTCTTTACCATCTTCATTAGAAATAGATCTTGTTTTTCTATTAAACTTATTCCCCCAAGCTCTTCCTGGTTCATCATTATCTCCAAATACTATTGCAGTATTATAATGCCTTGTATCAGCAGTTAATAATCTTTTAAAATATACTTGATCATTGTCCATACCATTTTCATTATAAATAGTATTAACATCTAAATTATTTATATCTTCATATGAATATAAAGTAGATTTTGAACCAGTAATCATTAAGTCAGCATAAAATGTTTCTGCTAAATTCTTAGCTAATGTTAAACATGTTGATGATACTGCTCTAGGTATACTTCCTGATATATCTATTATTATAAGATTTTTAGCAGGTGGTTTTAAATCAATCCCTCCATACATACCTTCTAATTTCTTATTATACATATTCTCATTATATACAGCAAAATTATGTATGTTAGTGTGAACTGCCTCTTCTATTTCAGATAACCATATGGGAAATATATTTAAATTTTTCAATGATTCTATATCTACATATGCAGAAGCATCTTTAACATATTCATCAAATGAACCCCCATCAGTAGATATAGATGCACAATCTTCTATTTTAAAATCATCACTTATAGTTCCTTCTGTACTCCATTCTATATATGCTGGATTACCTCCAAATGATATATCAGATATGTCAAATCCATTTTCTCTTAATATAGCTTTAAAATCAAAAGGATATCCACTATCTATAGCTGCTTTATATAATACTTCATATTCTAGCAGTCTAATCATGTTATTCTTTATCTTATTATCACCAAATATAAAAGGTATCCCTATGGGTATCTCTTTAATTTTTTCCCTATCTGTAATAAAATACACTGTAGGTATTGTTAATCTTTTACTTTTTAATAATTCCATTGTTTTTTATTTTATATTTTATTAATGATAACCAAGTAGTCATTTCTCCAGGAGCTAGATATACACCTTTTACACCTTCTCTAGTTTTTGTTTTTCTAACAGGTTCTATTAATGTTATTTTTTCATCTAGTATATTAGTAATTGGTTCTTCTAATATAGTTAAAAGCTCTCTTTCATATGGTGTGGGAACATCTTTAATTATCATATTTACAGCTTTATATACACTTCTAGGTGTATAAAAATTATTAGACGTATATGATTCATTATCTATAAGATTACTTAATTTTCTACCAATACCTTTAGTAATACCTATTTTATCTATCATAAAATCAATCCACATCTTTCTGTCAAATTTTACATCATACCAAACAAATCTTTCTTTAATTTGAGGAGTTAATGGAACCATTCCTTGTGGGTTAGCAGCTGCAATAATCATAATATCAGGCATTGGTTTACCAGAAATAAAACGTCTTTGTTCTAATATAGTTAAACAAGCATTAAGAACTACAGGATTACCATTAAGTAATTCATCAAAGAATAATATATCTCCATCTTGTAAATCTTCTAATTTATCAAAATTATAATATGTCATCTTTTTACTATCCTTATCAGGCATAGCTATACCACTTATTTCAAATGGTGACATTTGAGATGTTATTAATTCAACTAATTTCACTCCTTGTTCTTTAGCAAATTCTTCTATCATTACAGTTTTACCTAATCCTGGATTTCCTATAAATAAAGGAACAATACTTTTTCTTAATTCTGAATCATGATATACTTTTGTTAATACTTCTTTTATATTTTTCATAGCTTATTTTACATGTTGATTTTAATTGATTTTAATTTTTTAATATAATTTGGATCCATAGCATAGGGTAATTCTTTAAGAAACTTATAATAATCTCCACCTTTGTATTTATATTGAACAGAATTTTCATATCCTTTTACAGATTCAGTCCAATGTTCAAATTCAAAGTATTTACCTGTCCTAGGATTTGTTAATCCGAATAAATTATTTCTCTCTCTAAAACTATAAGATGTTCCCCATCCTGTTTCTAAGATAAATTGTTTTATTACTATATCTCTGTATTGTACATTATAGTGTTTTAAAACATAATCTAAATTTTCTAAAGAAAAAGATAATGTATCTATAATTATTTCTGATGATGCCTTTTCTATTACTGCTCCATCTACTTCATATTTTAAACTTTCACTAGGACCTAAAAATGGTAAAGTGAATAATAATATTATTATTAAATATTTCATAAATTGTTTTTTTAATTAATACTTTTTAAATATTCTTCAATTGTTTTTACTTCAAACTTTAACTTGCTATCTCCTTTTTTAATACCTTTTTTAACATTATCTCTTTTAAATATCTCTTCTTCTATTACTTTTTTAGGAGTAAATGTTTTAGCAAATAACTTTTCTGGTACTACTTTATTTGTATATATATTATACTTTTGATACATCCATTTTTGTTTAAGTGGAAATGTATATTGGGTACTATTAGTTCTTCCTGCAAACATGCCTTTAACATCTACATAACATTTTAAATCATTTGTTGATATAAATATAGGATTATTAGCTGCTATATTAAAAAATCCATCTGTAGGACTATTGGCTAGTATAATAAAATCTGGTGTATATGTACAAGGTTTAAGAAGTGATTTAGTTATAGCTTGTTTTTTAACTTTAGTTTTTAATTGAGTATATTTCATATGAGTATATTTAATATCTTCTGATAATTTAAAAGTTTCCTCTTCGTAAGTATAACTATCTATTATATCATATTTTTTAAGTTCGTCTAAATAATATGAGAAATATAACTCTTCTTTATTTTTGTATTTATTCATTTAAAATTCTTTTTAGTTCATCTAATTCACTTTCAAATTCTATTAATCCTAATTTAAATTTTCTACCATTATGTAATAAGATTGTTCCATCACTTTCTAAGTTTTTTACAGTTTTATATATATCACTAAATTCTATTTTTAATTCATCACAAACTGCCTTTCTAAACATATGTCCAGCAATTCCATTTAATTTATATGCATTCATAGTGTTTTATTTATTAATTTTTATGTAAAGATAATTTAATTAAGAATTTTAATTAATTCTTCTAATTGTCTTCTGTTTTCTTCTATATCATTTTTATCTTCTTTAGAAGACTGTTCGTTATGTAATACGAATCTATCAATAGCATAATTATGAGATGCCTTTATTTCTTTAAGTGTACAAAAATTATTAACCAAGATAATTTTATCTATTGTATATATACTACCTTCTTTTATAGAAGATCCTTTATTAGCACTTATACATTTAACCTTATCTCCTACTTTAAATATACCTTCATTTAACCCATCTTCTTTCATAATAATTCTTTTATTAATTGTTTTGTCTTATCATCTCCAAACTCTTTATAATAATCTGTTATATCCTTTGGTAATCCAATTGGTATTATTGCAGATTCTAAATTATAAATCTCTTCATAATCTTTAGCTGCCTCTATACCAGGATCATCATTATCAAAAAATACAATTATTTTATTAAACCTAGATTTTAATTCATCCATCATTTCCATAGGAATCAATGAATTTTCAGATTGAGGTGCTACAGCAATATGTCCATATTTCCATAATAGACCACAATCTTTTAATGACTTTGTTATTATTAATAATTCTCCTGTTTTAGGAAGTTGGTGATAACCTTGCAAATGATCCTTACAATTGTTAACCCATTTAAATTCACTATAAGGTGATAATATTTTATATACTCCTTTATCTATAATATAAGCATATGAAGGTGATTCAGGCTTTATATTAAAACATTTACCATTAATCCATAAGTGAGATATAGCTACTATATTACAATGCTTTAGAACAGCTTTATTAAAGCCATACATACTCCAATATTTTTTATCTATACCATTATTCCATTTTCTTCTTTTTATGCGTATTATAGTATCTTTATTTGGGATTTCTTTTTTAATAGGATTTGGTATACCTATATATCCCATTGTTGATTTGGTTACAACATTTTGAGCAAAACCTAAATTAAAATCATTGGATATGATACGTAATGCATCATAATAACTAACATTAAATTTAGCTTTTACAAAGTTGACTGCTGTATAACTTTCTTTTGTGCCTCCGAAGTCTTTAAAAAATAATTTATTATTCCAAGATTGTATTGAACAACTTGGTCTACTGTCATTTCTAAAAGGACTACTAAATAAAGTATTTAACTCTATGAAATCTGGAATGTAATATCTAAAAACATCATATTCACTAACCTTTTTAAAAATATTTTCTTCGGATAATTCTAAAAATCCTGCTCCATTAAATTCCATATTTATTACTATTTATTTTCGTTATACCATTTAATAAATTCTACTACTGCTTTGTATGTTACTTCTTTAGGGTCACTACCTTTCATAGTTATTGTTCTTAGATTTGGTCTTGTTATTTGACACCATACAAATACATTGAAATCTATTTCTATAGAAAACTTTTTATTATCTATTTTTCCAATCTTTTCTACTACTGGCATTAACCAATCCCAAGATGTGTGGTATGGTAATAAATTTGCTTCTGCAACTTCTACATCGCCAATAGGCGTGTTTTCGTAATACCCCTTACCCAATCTACTTGGATATATACCACGTTTCAACTCCATAAAACTTGCTATTAACTTATTGTTTTCTGTTGTGTTCATAATGTTCTAATTTAATTTTATCAATTTTAAAACCCATAACTATTATTCCAACAACAAGAGCTAACACTATTATCGTTAGAGATAGTACCCAAGCAAATAAATATACTTCGTTTAAATATTCCATAATCAATCATTTTTTATTGTTTTCTATTGTGTTCATAATATTTTTAATTTAAAAAGGGAGAGTATAAAAATACTCCCCCTCTATTAATAACTAAACTAACTCAATAAATAGTTATTACCAACCATCTCCATCATCAGTATCTGCACTGGCATCTGCAGACGTATCATCAGAAGATGTGTCATCAGCTACCTCTAACCTTTTAATGTGTTTATCTTCATTAAAATATAACTTAGTATCCTCATCATTAGGAACTGCAGTTAAACTTTCAACAAAACCAAAGCTATTTAGTTGTGGTCTTACGATAGTTAATTCTTTACCACCCTCAGGTGTAAAAGTATCTTCTTCACCACCAAATACCCATCTAGCTTTCTTTCCTTTGAATAATTTTGCTACTTGATTAACAAAATCTTCTGCACTACTACCTTTAATAGCTGCAAATTCAGAACTTAATCCTAATTTATCAGCCATAATAGTTAATCTTGCTTTAGTACACCAGTTTGCACCTTCAATGTTCCAAGCACCTTCAGACATCCACATTGTAGTGTTTGCTTTCTGCCCCATTGGATCCTCATTTTCATCAACTAAACCTTCTACAGGTGCAGTCATATGTGTGAACCTAATATAAGGTGTTTTCTTTGCTGAAGTTTCACCATAAACTACATCTGTAATTTTAGCTACTTGTATACCAGGTGTAATTGATTTTTTAGGTCTTCTTACTTCTTCCTTTACTTCAAATCCATCTCCATTAAAATCTGTCATTCTTTTTGTTTTTTAATTATTATTTAATTTATTTAATTTATTTTTACTTGTTTGGAAATAATTCTTCCATTAATTCCTTTGCTTGATCTAACTTTCTTTCATTTATAGCTTTATCATCTATTGCTTCTAAAATATTCTCCATATTAAATGGATGTTCACTTTTAGCATTTATAATAGTAAGTTCATTTTCAGCAATTTGACCTTCTAAGTCTATAATTTCTCCAGCTAAATCATTCTTTGCTGATCTAACTTTAAATGGTAGTTTAACAGCATCAACTACTTCCTTCCCTGCTTTAAGAAAATCACTATATGTTTTACATATTACATTTTCTTTTTTTTCTTCTTCACTCATTTTTAATTTATTTAATTTATTTAATTAATAATAATTTTTGTTTTCTCCTCTTTTTAGAATCTACTCCTTTACCTAGCAATCCAAAACCCAGCCCTCGGAGTGGGTACACCACACTGCCGATCTCTACGTTATAATAGGAAGGATATGTAGGAGGAGTATAATATTTACTTCTTAAATCCCAATAATCAGCCATAATTAATCTATATATATTTGACTCCAATCTACCTTAATATTTCCATTGTCATCACCTTCAGCAAGAGTCACCTCTTTACCTCTTAAATGATTACATCTAGAACCACAAAGTACTTCATCTGAACTTGCAAAGTTCACTAATGTTTTATTACCATCTCTATGTAAATAACCAATAGCATCTGCATCTGCACATACAATAGATTTAAGCTTACCTGTTAAATCTAAATCTTTAGCATTAACTTCTTTACCCTTAGAGTTAATCATCTTGTCTTTAAGATGTCCGATAAGAATAACATTGTCAGCTAATGACTCTAATCTAGCTAAAACCTTTAAAAATGCTTTCCTAAGATATAAATAACCTGCACCATTTGGTAATATTAATACATCTGAACCTTTAAAGTTTTTACCCATAGGTGTAGCTTTATATAATTTTAAAGCTAATGGTAATACCATTTCTTCTAATTTAGTAATAGTATCAATAGTGATAAACTTATAAGGTTTACCTGCTTCTTCAATAGCTTTAGCTATATCCATTAATTCATTCAAACTATTAGCTTGAACTTTCATTGCATCTACATACTCACTACCATTTTCTAAATCAATTAAAAGATTATTCTCTAGTTCTGCAACCACTGTGGTCTTACCCATCTTTGGTGGAGCATATAATACTAATTTACTAGGATCTTTCTTCACTGATTTAATTTTTGTAGTGGGTAATACAATTTCTGCTGTCTCACTCATCTTTCTCTCCTTTTTTCATTTATTTAAAATAATATATTTGATTCTTCTAATTCTTTTTGAAGATTTGCTAAGGCTCTCCAAGCTACTTTTGTGCTATGCCTAATTCCATCATCATCTATTTCACCAGCTTGAATTAAATGTCTTGTAAGAGAATCTAATTCATTACCTGATTTACTTCTATCCCATTCTAATGGTTTATCAGGATTATGTTGTTTTTGTCCAGCAACACTACATCTAGAAATTTCTATTATAGCATCAGGAAAATACTTTAATACTCCATTGTATACAGGATAATCTTTTCTATTATCTTTATTCATAATTTATTTAATTCTTCCGTTTAATATATCAGCTTGATTATGATACCAATCCATATTTTCAGTAGATCTAGGTAGCTCTTTAAACCTATTAGATGCACCATCAAATAAAAAATGATGATACTTATTAGGTGGAGCAAATCTATTCTTTAAAACTTTAATAGCTCTAAAAGAATCTCTGAATTTCTTTATGTTGTAACCATGATATTCAGCATAATCATATCTATCTGGACTATATACTCCTAATATTACTTTAGCATCACGCTGTATTTCTTTATTATTTGCAAATCCAGCTAAAGATGGTTCAGTCTTCTTTTGAATACTTAATCCATTATTTGAAAATTGTTCCTTTTCTCCTGATTGTTCTTGTTGTATAATATTAACACAAGCCCAGTTCCAATGTTTAGTTAATTGTTTTAAGCAATAATTGGTACTCCATTGAGCCATGGCATTATGTAAATTACCTTCATTTTCAGGTTTTAATAATGACATATGATCAACAACTGCTATAACTACTTGATTAGGGTCATTAGGAACATAATGAGAATAAACTTTTACTTTCTCAGATACTATTTCACCATTAGACTTTCTTTTAGTAAATACTCTATCTTCATATATATGCTTACCATTTTTATCTGCAAAGTCTCTACAATATTTATATATACCCGTTGGATTATATACAGAATCTATTATCTCTACATTTTCAAGCATCTTTTCTATTGGTTCAATATATTTCTCAATTAAAGACATTGTTTCATCATCTAATGATTCTTCTCTATATCCTTGTAATGTTAATATATCCAATTTGATTTTACAATGTATAGATATATAGTTACAAATCATAGTATCTATAAATTCCTTTTCTGATTCTTCTAATGCAAAATATAATATTTTTAAATTTATATCATGTTTTGCAGCATACATCAATGGTTCTCTAACAGCTAGAGCTTTAGCTACTTGTGTTTTACCAACTCCTGATGCAGCAGTTATCATAGTTATCATTCCTGGAACTACTCCTGGTACAGATTTAGATAATTTAGGATAATTTTCAAAAGGTATGCAAAATATCTTACCAGATTCCTTTGATTCCTTTATTCTCCTTATCCCCTTTACTCTCTCCTCTACCTTCCCTACTTTTTCTTCCATCACATATAGTCTTCATTTTCATAATTATTATTAATTTGTTCATCTAATAAATATTCATACTTATCATAATCAGCTTGGTTTAACCATACTTCCATAGCGTGCATGTATTGTAAATTACCAGAGTCTCTTCTCATTTTAACCTCTGCTTCTAATACATTTATTATAGTCCTATGTTTACTAGGATCTGATTTAATTATACTTATATATTTATCTTTTATTTTTTTATTACGAACTGAATCAGGATTTCCAATTTTCAATGGTCTAGTTCCTCCATTTCTAGCAGGAACCTTTAAGGGAAACTTACCAAGAAATTCTAACCATTTTATTTCTAATGTATCTGATTTAAATAAATCTATACCCTTTTGTCTAAGTTCAAAAGTCCTATGTCCAGTTATTTTTATAAATCCCTCCTTCTCTAAATATTCTAAAGCTGCATCATCTTCTAATAGCATTGCTTGAACTTCATCGGGTAACTTATAATTACCCATAAATTTCCAATGCAACAGTAGATATAAATCAGCTGTTAGCTTATTTTCTGAGAGACAAGAGATCCTGATAGTAACCTCAGTTACTATAAGTTCCTTATCCATAAATTTAATTGATTAATTGTAATTAATAGTGCTTAGATACGCTTCATTCTCCTCTCTTGTTGCTTCACCTGTACCATTACAAGTTTCACAAGGTTTAAATGTGTCATTCAAACCATCATATATGTCTTTAGCTCCAAAACAAGCTATACACATAGTTAAATCATCGTGGTTATCTAAGTTATTCATAGTGTAAAATTACTGATAATATATCTATTACACAAATATATTTAATAACTAGACTAATTACACCAAATCATTGGGAAATGTAATTAAATTCCATTATTAAAATAGTTTATTGAATAAATAATATCAAGTTTCTTCTTTTTCTTTCATAAATTTAGTTTTAATTAATAGTTATTCAATGATTTAATCTGAATAGTTCATCTTTATAATAAATTTGTTTTCTTGATTCTGTTTCATAGTCTTCATCTAAAATTAAATTATTCATACTAAAGAATAATTCTAAATCAGCGGGTTGACAATCAACATCAAAATTTTCAGATACTAATTTAGATAAAGTACACATGCTAGGCATTTCCTCTAGTGGTGAATCTTCTTCAATAAGTTTTATAAATAATCCTAATTGAGATTGTTTAACTCTATCAACATTCTTTTCAATAACTTTTAATTTTGGTTTAGTCATAGTTTAAATTTTACTTATATTGAATCAATGGGGTTAATTCCCCTAAATTTTTAAGTTCTACTGCATTTACTTTAGCTTGAGATGTTTTTATCCATTTTTCTTCTTGTGTATCTTTACAATACAATCTTATTATTATAGCATGTTTACCATCTTCTCCAAGTCTAATACATCTACCAACACGTTGGTTCATTTGTTTTACAGTACTTGAATTAGAAGCTATTAAACTATAACTTAATCTAGGTATATTAACACCTTCATCTAATGTTTTAGCTGAAGATAGTATTTTAACCTTTGTACGACCATCAGCGAAGCGTTTTAAGAAGCTTACTCTATTTTTCTTAGTTATACCACTATGATGAGGTAAACATCTGTCACCAAGCTTATTTGCAACTTTATCAGAATAATCTTTAGTCATACTAAATATTACTCCGTGATCATCTTTTCCAAATAGTTCAGTAATCTTTTTTATTAATCTCATTTTAGATTTAGCATTATACAATATCTCTTTTCTAGCAGAAATATTTTTCCAACTATGAACTCCATAATTTTCCCATGCTATTCTGATTTTAGAAGATAAATAATTATAATCTTTTCTTTCTTTATCATTTAATTCAACTGGTATATTATAAACTGTAAATTCACTTACTAATCCTAATTCAACAGCTTCATATAAACTTAATGTATAACATATTGGAGCTATGCCATTAATGAAATCAATTAGATTATCCTCTATAGTGGCTGACAATCCTAATATTTTATCATATTTATTATTCTTAAAGAATTTACTATTTATAGTACCTTTAATATAGTTATGTATTTCATCAGCTATTACAAAATCATATTTTTGATTTTTAAACTTTCTTGCTGTATTTATACATTCTACTTGTACACATTCTTTGAATACTTTTGAATGCTTCCACTTTTTAAATTCTTTTTCCCATTCATGTTTTAAAGTATTGTTTGGAACTATTATTAATATCTTATAGTTATAATCTGCATTTACTGCAAACCTTACTGCTGCTAGAATTGCACAACGAGTTTTACCAAATCCCGTTGCACATTCTGCAGTACCTATATATTTATTCTTACGCCAAGCGTTAAGAACATCTCTTTGTATTTTATCTTTCGCTTGATTTATATTCATAATATCTATTCTAAGTCTATTAATTTATTTATTTCTTGTATATAATAATTATATGATAAGTCATATTCTTCATCAACATACTTATTAAATAAAGTACATTTCCAACCTGCTTCAATATTAGTTTCTCTATTTTTAGGTTCAACTAATACATCATCTTCAATAATATCAAATATATCCATTTGATTAGGATTCTTCTCCTTAAACTTATCAGTTTTAGTTAAATAATTCTTTTCTAATGGTGGTAATATTTTAATTAGTTGATCACCTTCTTTAGATACATAATATCTATTAGTTTTACCTAATTTATAATCAACCTGGTTAGCAAGATGTGTAACTCTTCTATATAGTCTATTATTACCTTTCATTTTAGAACCTATACAAAAATCATATATACCATAGTTCTCAGCAAATGAATATTCATATCCATTTAAATGCTGTTTTAAGCTTATCTGAGGTTCTATATTATTAATAAAGTAATTAGCTGCAGAAAGAGCTACAATTCTCTTAGAATGATTCTTATGATAGTCTCTATCTATTTCATAAACTCCTTTAAATTTATATTTTAAATGATTACCATCTTCATCAATAATAAAAGCAATATAATTATTTACATCTCTAAATACAATTCTACTGTAATTAGTATCTTCTAATATATATTGAGTATCTTTTTCCCATTGTTTATGTAATTCATCTATTTCTAATTTTTTAGCTTTATTATAATAAACAACAACACCATCAGTATTAGCTGATATAATTTTACAACCAGCCATATATAATTGTTCTATAAGCATTAATAGAGATAACTGTCCTTTAAATGTAGTTTTCATAATAACCATTGGGTCATATTGCCAACTATATAGAGAACCTGTTTTACCATATCCACCACCATTCATAGCTAATTTAAAAGCTTCTTGTTTAGAATTAATATATTTATACTCACTAGAACCTTTTTTTAATTTCTTTAATTGTGGTTTTAATTTAAATGACCTTTCATCAAATAATTGTTTTATACCCATATACCATTCTTTTCCTAAATGTCTTGGATAATATTTACCATTAATGATAGATGCTGGATACATTGAACCAACATCTTTTTCTTGTAGTATATGATCATCATCACATTTTATATCCCTTGGTGTATCAACTGAATGTAATCCACCTTTGGCAAATTTTATTTCTATTCCGGCAAATGTTAAATGTCTTTCAAAATCTTCATCAGATTTAAAAGAACATTGTCTAATTTCATTTAAGAAATTATTAAGATAATCACTTTTAAATGTAATATAATCAGGAATTAAATCATTAACATTAAAACTTTTTCTATAAGTTCTAAGTTTTTTAAAATCATAATAATTTCTTTTAGAAATCTTTTCATATGTTTTTCTATTTATATATTCACCAATCTTTACATCTGAATAATTCATTACATTATAACCCAATTCTTTAGTCATGTTAACTCTAAATTGGATATTATCTAATGATTTGTTATAAAACATTTCTGTTGCTAATATATCATTTCTACAATAAGATATTACTTCATCTTTTTGATCATCATTTAGTACTGTTTCAGGTTCGTATGGTAAATCTTCTATACTTTCCATTCTCATAGCAAATTCAAGCCATTTAAGAGATGTTTGTCTAGCCATATTATCATAATGCCATATCTTATATAAATCTAATTGTGGCACTTTAGTATCTTTATTCCAAATAGCTGAATAATCAGAACTAATAATAGACTGAACTTCTTCAAATATTTCTTCTGCAGTCCAATTGTTATTGTTTGATAGTATAGTATTGTGTAATACAGGGTAATCAAAACTTATATTATTAAAACCAATACATTTAGGTTTTGTATTTAAAAACTCTCTAAGTTGTTTAATATCATTTCTTCTATCTGATATTTCAAACTCTAACCATTTATCCTTACCAACTAATTTAAATGTAGCTAAGAAAAAAGATTTAAAAGTTTCTAAATCATAAATATATTTCTTCATTTTAATAAGTTTTAATTATAATTCTTTTTTATTTTTATATTTATTTAATATAAATTGTACTTTTAAAATACATTCTTGTACTTTATAAGATAATCTCTTTAATTCTTCCCAATAATTTAACCCACAATACATACATACAGAGTCCTTACCTACTTTTTTATAAAAATGTATATTTCTATAACAACTTAATGGTTTATTTTCGTTCATATCTCTTTTATTGTTTTTTTAATTTATTTTTTAATTGTTGTATCTCAACGTCTTTTTGGTATATAAACTCTGATACAATTCTTCTTTTATTTCTCGGTAACAACATTAATATTTTTATAACTTCCTCTATCATAATATTTTTTTTATATTTAACTCTTTTTATAAACGTATCTGTTTATTTAATTTTTTGTTTATTAATCTGTTTTATCTATTGAGTTAATATTTTAATCACAATTAAAGTAAATATAATTCCACTTGCAAAACCTATCATACTACAAATAAAAAAGGCTTTATGTAATTTCTTCTCCATAATCTTATTGTTTATCTTGTTTGGTGTTGTAGTTAATAAGCCTACTTATGTTCGTGCCAATATTTTTCAGAGTAAGTGCAAAAATCGTTTCTATCCATTTTTTTATTTGCATCCAATAGTTCATCTTCTCCAAAATCACATCTTCTGCATTTACATCCAATAAACTTCACTTCTTTATCTGCATAAGCACCCTTTATAAATATTGGCTCGTAAGAGTGTCCTAATATTTTGCACCAATCTA